>ENA-OXRK01000035-OXRK01000035.1-human-gut-metagenome-genome-assembly--contig:-NODE-35-length-111732-cov-14.6578_pt1 | contig 111732 bp, 79 predicted proteins | sample MGYA00249590_ERZ652579 | MGnify/ENA primary metagenome ERZ652579 (study PRJEB26925, sample SAMN05826952) | human gut metagenome | biome: ENVO:2100002; feature: ENVO:00000062; material: ENVO:00002003...
AGCAAAACATCCGCTTCAACGAGCTGCTCTGCAAAGCCGGATCGGAGCATAACCGCAGCCGTTTTATCGTCAAACGACTATTTAGCGAGGAATTTATAATCATCAAACGCGACCCTTCGAAGACACAATTCGTCGCCCGGTTGAACGACTTTTATTTCCAGTTTCAGAAACTCGCCAACAACTACAATCAGGTCGTAAAGGTCATCAATGCGCACTTCTCCAACATTGCAATCCCGCATCAGATCGCCGCATTGGAACAGCGTACGAGGGAATTGAAAGCCCTTAGTATCGAGATACTGAACCTTGCCAAACAAGCTAAGGAATGGTTGCGAATATAAGGTTGGGCTCACGAAGAATGATTAATAAGCCCTTCCGTGTTTCTCTAAACCTTTCGCCAGAGGTGAAACTGGTCAATAAACTGCACTGTGAAATTGCATAGGAGTAGAGCATCACCGTATATGCAGTATCTTACTTATGGTTACTATCTCAACCGACCTCACGTCCGCATTATCAACCTGTCGACAACCGAATCGGGAATGACAAACAGACCATTTTAAATCAAAATATTGAGAATCCGGAGTGTTAAAGTCTATCGGAAACTGATAAAGAAACATGAACTATAACTTACACAGAGAAAAGACGATGTGGGGGGGCGCAAACCGGATAAGACCAGATATGGATTTATGAAGGAGTACTGTTCTCAAAAAACGACCTCGGATAACAGGCTTCTATTCCCGAATCGGTTGAATATTTTTATGTGATTCGTATAACAATCAAAAAAAATGATTACCTTTGCGCCGTTATGGTTCTTGTTCGGCATACCGAACAGGATGAAAAGGGAATCCGGTGAAAATCCGGAACAGTACTCGCTGCTGTAAGTCCCCTCCTTCGGGAGAAGTTGTTTATTGCACTCTTTGCCACTGGTTTAGACTGGGAAGGCGCAATAAACGGGACGAGTCAGAAGACCTGCCTTAACGATGATTTACACCCGCGGGTTACGGGTCGGAGTCACACAAGGTAGTTTTTACATACTATTTTCTGTCGATTTCTATATTCCTGTCCGCCCGTGTAGTTCTGCAAACGGAAAATGACAGGAGATCATGGCAAAAGAACATATCGGACATATAAGGAGAAGGACTGATTCGGCCTTTGAATCGGCATCGAAATACCTTGTCCAATTCAAGCGTTCGCTTACGGAGCAAATCCGTCGGCGGACGCTTTTTTCTGCAACAATATTAACTCAAAAATAATCAAACATGAAGAAACTTTTTACATTGCTGGCTTTCACGGCTTGTCTGGCCACTGCAAACTGGAGCTGTTCGGATGATTACGACGACTCGGAACTTCGTAGGGAGATCGAAAATCTGAAGCAGGAACTGGCGCAAATCAAATCGCAGATCAGTTCGTTACAAACCATCATCAATGCCGTCGATACGGATAAATTCATCACGAAAATCACAAAAACCGACAACGGGTACACCATTACATTCAGTGGTGGCGATACCATCACGATCGAAAACGGTGAGAAAGGTGCGGACGCTCCGGTTATCGGCATCGACCTTTTCGAAGGCGTCTACTATTGGACGATCGGTGGTAAGGGCAAATGGCTTACCGACGCATCGGGAAATAAGATTCCCGTAGCGGGTGAAGACGGGATTTCGCCCGAACTGGATGTCGATGCGGAAGGTTACTGGACCGTAGACGGCAAGCGAATCACCGGAGCCGACGGCAAGCCCGTAAAAGCAACCGGAGCCAAGGGCGATTCTTTCTTCAAGGAAGTCCGGGAAACTGACGACGAAGTGATCTTCATACTGTCCGACAATGACAATACGGAAATCCGCATTCCCAAAGCCAAAGAGATTAATTTCGTAATTGAAAAGACGAGCCTCGTTCTGAAATACGGTATGAGCAAAACGCTCGCCGTCACTCAGCACGGTGTATTGAATCATTCGATTGCCAAACCCGACGGATGGCGTGCGACACTCGACGGCGATGTGCTGACGATCACGGCTCCCGTGAAGGAAAACACCTATGCCGAACGGGAAGGCAAGGTATCGGTAGTGGCTGTAGGTGCTACGGCCACCGTCATAGCCATAGTCGAAGTAACGGCTTCCGACGCCATACTCGAAGATTCCGGTGCGGGCGACAGCAATTGGGAAGAGTGGTAGAACAAGGTGGAATCGAAAATAACGCTAAATAAATGAAAAAGCTATATTTATTCGGCATGATTCTGTCCGCCGTTTTTGCCGCGGCAGGATGCAGCAAGGATTCGGGAATTGAAAATGACATCAAGCCAGCCATTCCGGATTCAGAGCGGCAAGTCGTGCTGACCGGCGTATCGAACGCCGCTGTCACACGCACCGGATTCGACGAGACGGACGGGAATTCCATTCCGTTCATATGGAGCGCGGGCGATTACATTTGGGTGAACGACACGAAGAGCGCCGCGATAACGGAGAGCGGAAACAAAGCGACCTTCACGTTCGAATCGCTCTCTGGCGTTACGCCTTATCGGGTATACTATAACAGGACCGCCTCGACCGCCTCGACCGCCGTAATTCCCGCCGTGCAGAATCAGGCTGCAGCTGGCGTCATGAATCTCGGTGAAAACGGCGATTTCGGCTATGCGGAAACAGATGCTGACGGCAATTTCGCACTGCAACATCAAACGTCGTATATCTGGTTCAACGCCTATTCAGCCGACGTCCGGTCGAAACTCGTTTCGATCACGGTCAGCACGGCCGACGGCACGACGATCGCAGGCGAAGCCACTTTCGACGGCGAACAACTCGGCGCATGCAGCGGAGCGTCGTCCATCGTCCTCTCTTTCGGCAACGAGGGCATAAGCCTTCCGCCCCAAAGCGACGACCGGCATCTCTTCGCGGCGATGGTCGTCTACCCGGCCGATCTGTCGGAAACCTCTGTTTCGGTCGTCTACACCTTCGCCGACGGCAGTAGTTATCTGACGAGCAAGGCAGGCAAGGCACTTAAGCCCGGTACGACCCTGCGGCTGACCAATGCCATCGCAGCGGCTGACTGCGTTAGCGACGGCGTATACTATTTCACGCAGGAAGGGTGGAGCACCGAGCTTCCGGCATCGTTCAAAACGGTCAAGGCAATAACGCTGGGCGATGCAACGCTTTCGCCGGATGATATCCAGACGATCGCAGGCAAATTGCAAAACAACGGCGTCGTCGATCTGGGTGAAGCCCGGTTCGCAACGACCGAGTTCCCGGAGGTGTTCAAGCGCAACACTTCGTTGGAAGGAATCGTTCTGCCGTACAACATCAAAACACTTGCTTCGAGCGGCAGCTATTCGTCGGCTTTCTACAATTGCTCGAACCTGAAAAAGATCGCACTGCCCGAAGGTCTGACTGCGCTTACGGAGAACGCTTTTTACGGTTGCTCGAAACTGGAGCAGCTCCATATTCCGTCGACCGTTGCACGGATCGGTCGCAGTGCTTTCTATAATTGCAAGGCTCTGACCCACGCCGCCCTGCCCGAAGGAGTGACGGAGATTCCGCAACACGCATTCTACGGATGCTCCGCACTTGCGTCGGTCGACATTCCCTCGACTGTAACGACGATTGTCGGTTATTCGTTCCAGAATTGCGCCGCGCTGAAAGATGTAACGCTCCCCGATGGTCTGACCGCTATCGGAGCATATGCATTCAGCGGTTGCAAGGCTCTCGAAAGCATAGCCATCCCGAGCAAGGTAACCACGATCGAAAACCACGCGTTCTATCAATGCGCCAATCTGAAGACGGCCACGTTCTCCGAAGGACTGGTTTCGTTGCAGGACGATGTATTTTATCAATGCGTTCTACTCGAAGACGTGACGTTCCCCGCATCACTCGAAACAATCGGAGCGCGTACGTTCGGGGGATGCAATTCCTTCACCAAAATCTCGATAAACATCGAAGACATTCACGAATACTCATTCTGGAACTGCACGGGACTGACTGCGATCGAGTTGGGCGACAAAGTCAAATCCATCGGCCGTAATGCCTTCATCTCCAACGGCGGCAATGCCGTGGCGTCGATCACCTGCCATGCGGCCACGCCGCCTGTGCTCGGCTCCTCCGCTTTCGGAAGCGTCGGCGGTACCGTCGCAGGCAAAAAATACGTGTATGTTCCTGCCGAATCGTTCGACGCCTATGAAAAGGAGTGGGCGGTACTCACCAATACGAACGGCTATATTTTCGAAGATATCAGCAATCAGGAATTGACCGACGGCGTCTGGTACCGCGCATCGCGCGAGGAGGAGTGGTCGACCTCGATGCCGCAGTCATTCCCGGCGCTTTATGTTCGTACGGTGGGCGAAAACACCATTATCTCCGCAGAAGCGTTTGCCGAAATCGTTGCCAAGATTTCGGCACAGCAAACGCCCGTAACGCTCGACCTGCGTTCAGCCCGATACGCCGAGACAGAGTTCCCCGCCGTGCTGGCCGGAAATGCCAAACTCGGTGCCATCAAATTCTTCGACAACACGGCCGCCGTCGCTGCGGGCGCTTTCAAAGGTTGTCCCGCATTGACCGAGACCGTTATTCCGACCGGAGTCGCCGAAATAGGTGCGGAAACATTCGAGGGCTGTACGGCTCTGGCCGCCGTAAACATTCCTTCCAGCGTGACGGCAGTCGGCGCGAAGGCATTCAATGGCTGTACGGCATTGACGGAGATCGCCTTGAACAGCGTGAAAACGATCGGGACCGAAGCTTTCGCCGGTAGCGGTCTTGCGCAGGCATCCGTTTCGGCCGAGACGCTCGGCGAACGGGCTTTCAGCAACTGCGTTTCCCTGACCTCCGCATCGCTTAGCAAGATGACTTCCATTCCGGCCGGATGTTTCGCCGGATGCGTGAAACTGGCAGCCATGACCATTCCGAACTCGGTTACGGAGATCGGCGCCAACGCATTCGACGGATGCTCCGCACTGGCTTCGGCAACGCTCGGTACCGGCGTAAAGAGTCTCGGTGCTTCGGCCTTCGCCAATTGCGCACTGACGTCGCTCGTATTGCCCGACCAACTGACGACGCTGGGCAACGGCGCATTCAGAAATAACCCTGCCATCGCCAAGATTACGTTCGGCGCAGGCATTGCCGCCGTCGGTGACAACGCTTTCGCAGGCAATGCAACGATAGAGCGGCTGACCGTTCCCAAAACCGTCACGCAAATCGGAGCGGGGGCATTCGCCGACTGGTCGAAACTCAATACGCTGACGATCTCCGGCAATTCGCTTGCATTGATCGGTTCGAAAGCTTTTGCAAACACGGTGCTGCTGGCCGATATCTATGCCGAACCGACAACGGCTCCGGCAATCGCTTCGGACAGTTTCTCAGGGGCAGGCGCTTCGGTACAGGGAGAGAAGACCGCACATGTTCCCGACGTCGCCGCTTACGGCAGTTGGACATCGGCCTGCAGCCAATATACCTTCGCACCGCTCGGCGACGACTACCTGAGCGAAGGTGTCTATTACCGTGCCTCTGCCGCTGAAAAGTGGAGCACGGAATTGCCCGCGGCGTTCGCTTCGCTCTTCGTAAAAACCGCAGGCGACAATACGGTGATGACATCGGCACAAGCCACGGCCATAGCGAACGCAGTCAAGGCCCTCTCTGCTGGGGCTGCCGTGGACATGAGCGAAGTTGTGTACGAAAGCACGACGTTCCCGGCCGCATTCAACGGCAATGCGAATCTATGCGGAATCGTGCTGCCCGCAAATGTTACGGCCGTCGCCAACAACGCATTCAAGGGTACCGGATTTACGTCGATACATATTCGGGCCGACATCGCCTACGGCACGAATGCCTTCAACGGATGCGCATCGCTGACTTCGGTAACATTCGATGAAGGCGTGACGGTCATCCCGAACAATATGTTCCAGAATACCAAACTCACACATGTCGCGCTGCCCGATGCCGTTCGGGAAATCGGCAGCTATGCTTTCACAGGCTGCCCGCTGACGACAATCGATCTCGGCGAAGGGGTCGTAACCATCGCGAGTTACGCATTCCAGAAATGCAGCGAATTGACCGAAATTTACTTCCCCGACGCTACGGAGTCAATCGGCCAGAATTGCTTCGCAGGATGCGTCAAATTGGCAAAAGTATCGTTCGGCAAGGGCATGAAAACCATCGAGGCATACAGTTTCACCGGCACATCCTACATGGGTGGAGCATGCCCGCTGCTGGGAGACATTACCTGCCGTTCGACGACTCCGCCGACCCTGAAAGACGACTACGGCACAGGTCCGTTCGGCGGATCGTGGTACGACCATGCGGGCAAGGACGCTCCGTCCCGTATCCTGCATCTGCCGGTTTCGACCGATCCCGCAACCGGTACCGGAGCTTATGCCGACTCCCAATGGACGGAGTTGGGAACCACTTCCTACGGCTTCCAATTCGTTTACGATGTGGAATAGGACAAAAGATAATTCCTAGTACGCTGGAGACGCCCGGGCCTGAAAAACGGCTCCGGCGTTTCCCCGTATTTCAAACAAATGCGACATGAAACGATTTTTACCCATTATATGCGGTATCCTGCTGGCAGGATGCTCGTCGGGAATCAATGAAGAGGCCGTTCAACTTCCGGACAGAGGCTCGGTGACCCTGATCGGAGTATCGGGCGTTTCGACCCGTACGCAGTTCGGTCCCGTGGACGGCGCTGACGTCGGGTTTCAATGGAGTCCGGGCGATTATATCTGGGTCGGGAACACTAAAAGCTCCGACACCTCCGACGCCGGACCGACCGCGGAATTCGGCTTTACAAACCTCGCAGCCACACCTCCCTATACGATCTATTACAACATGACCGGCGAGGGAGCATCGGCCCTAATACCCGAACGGCAGCAACAGACCGCAGCCTATGCGACGGAACTCGGACGCAACGGTGATTTCGGGTATGCTTCCGTCGGAAGCGAGAACCGCTTCTCGCTCAATCACGCCACCTCATACGTCTGGTTCGCCCCATGGTCGTCGGACGTAACCGAAAAACTGACCTCCATTACGCTAACCGCAGCCGACGGTACACCCCTGACCGGCACGGCGACATTCTCAGGAACCGGGTTGGAAAACTTCTCCGGCAGCAGCACCGTAACTCTTTCATTCGGCGCAGAGGGCGTTGCGCTTCCCACAGCCGTCGACGATGCGCGGATTTTCGCCGCGACTGTTATCTTCCCGACCGACTGTTCGGCATCGGAAGTCTATGTAACCTATGGATTTGCCGATGGAAGCGTCTATGCCGAAACGAAAACAGGCAGGGAGTTCTCGGCAGGCAAGATCTACCGGCTGACGACGGAAATCACCAAACGCTACGGCGGTACGCTTCGTATTGAGACAGAAACGGCGCCGGAAAAAGCGACTGACGGAGAGCCGTTATGCCTGAAATACGGCGAAAGCCTGCAATACCCGCTGGTCGCCGAAGGCTGGATTTCCGGTGTGAAGACCGCATCGGCTCCGGCTGGATGGAACGTCGCACTGAACGTCGGCGTCCGCAAACTCTCCGTGGCTCCTCCCGCCGAATATGCGGAAGGGATGGAACTGGAGAATGTCGTGACGTTCGAGGCGAATGGTGCGACACTCTGGTCGAATCCGGTTTATGTGCTCGACTTTACGCATCCGGCCGGAACGTTCGTGCTGATGGAGGGAAATATGACCTCCGAAAACGGCTCAATCGTCTATTTCGATCAACACGGCCGTTATCACGAGAAGGTATACGAGCAGGTCAATGATAACGAGGTCGGCAATGTGCTGCAGGATATGTATATGGCCAACGGAAAGATTTATTTCATCACCCAGAACGGCAAAACGAGCAGCATGGGTACGACGTTCAACGGCGACGGCCGGTTTGTGGTCTGCGATGCCCATACAATGAAACGGTTGGTTAAGCGCGACATGCCGTTTTATGCCGAAATCGACACTTCGACGGGAGCTACCGCAAGTTCCAAATCGACATTGTGCTGGCCGCAGCACCTCGTGGTCGTGGGTCCGGAAAAGGCCTATATTCAATATTCGACCGCCAACAACGAATCGCATTCCGGAATACGTGTCGTTAACCTGAACACAAATACGATCGCAATGGAAGATATTCCCGGCACGTTCGGGTTGTTTACCAAAACCGGAGCTACCAAGGCCCGTATGGTCTTCTCTCGGGGCAAGGTGTTTGCGGGGCGGGGAAATTCCGTGATCGTCATCAATCCCCGGACCGACGAGGTCGTCAAAACCCACACCTACGAGAACCGGCAGGTGAAAGACCTTGCCAAAGCCGCCGACGGAAATATCTATGCCGTTTTCACGGGCGAATTCGAAGGAAATTCGGGCATGACGGGCAGCACCGCGTTCACAACCCCGGCCAAGGTCGTGATAATAGGTCCCGACGGCGAAATCGCCGGCGAGCAGGACCTGCCCGAAATCGTAAAACTCCGTACTGGTACGGCATCACCGACCATTCAGATGTGCGCGAGCTTTACGCAGCCCTATCTCTATTTTATCGGGACGGAGGCGTTCAGCGAAACGAAGGCCATGCGCTACAACTACCAGACGGGGCATGTGAACTGGGATTACATCACCGCGGATCTGGATACCGATCGTTCGGGCGGAGACATCATCTACGGCTATATGGGCGTACACCCGACTACCGAACAGCTATGGGTCGGTAAGTCGACCTACACGCAGAGCGGCATTCATGTATACGACGTTTCGCGTAGCGATGCAGCCGAAATCGGCAGTTTCTACCAGCGGAAAGCCAGTCCGGCAGGCGTAGATTTCGCATATCGATTCTCGGAGGAGTGGATCAATAAATAGCTGTGGGCAATGAGACTGAAACTGGTCGAAAAAGCAGTTGCAGCCCTGTTTCTGTTCGTCTTCGGCATGTCGTGCATGGAGGACTACGGTCCGCTCGAAACGACGGAGTTCGACATGAGCATTGACGGCGAAGCGGACGGGGTAACCGGCAAAGGGCTGTTCATCACCAACGAGGGCAATTTCATGTATGGAAACGCCTCGCTGTCCTATTACGATCCGGTGAACAGACACGTCGAAAACGAAGTATTCGTGCGGGCGAACGGCATGCTGTTGGGCGACGTTGCGCAGTCGATGGTTATTCGCAACGGCATCGGCTGGATCGTCGTTAATAATTCGGGCGTCATTTTTGCCATTGATATCAACACGTTCAAAGAAGTCGGTCGAATTACGGGTTTCACTTCTCCGCGCTACATCCATTTCCTGAGTGACGAAAAAGCCTACGTAACACAGATCTGGGACCCGCGTATCTATATCATCAATCCCAAGGAGTACCGCATCACGGGTTACATCGAGACCGACATGAACTTCGAAACCGGCTCCACGGAACAGATGGTGCAGTACGACAAGTATGTCTTCACCAACTGCTGGTCGTACCAGAACCGGATTTTGGTGATCGACACCGAAACGGATACGGTCTGCGACCATATTACCGTCGGTATCCAGCCCACGTCGCTTGTCATGGACAAGTACAATAAGATATGGACCGTAACCGACGGAGGTTACGAGGGAAGCCCTTACGGACATGAAGCCCCGTCGCTCTACTGCATCGACGCGCAGACCCGCAAAATCGAGAAGCAGTTCAAATTCAAATTCGGGGACTGGCCTTCGGAGGTGCAGCTCAACGGTACGCGCGACACGCTCTACTTCATCAACAAAGCAGTTTGGCAATTGCCCGTCACGTCGGAGCGCTTTCCGGTCAAGCCGTTCCTGAAATATAACAGAACGCTTTATTACGGATTGACGGTCAATCCGGTCAATTCGGATGTTTACATAGCGGACGCCATTGATTATGTCCAGCCGGGAATCGTGTATCGTTACTCGGCCAAGGGCGAATTGCTCGATTCGTTCCGGGTCGGCATCATTCCGGGGGCATTCTGCTGGCGCTGACAAAAATGATCATTATGAAAAAATTTCTGTTCCCCGTTTTTCTAGCGGCAGTCATGGCGTCCGGTTGTAACAAGGACGAAGTCGTTACGCAACAAAATCCGATGGCTCCGCAAATTACGCTCGACTCCGACCCGGACGAATACGGGATCTATACGACAAAAGTAGGCAGGCAGCTGACCATCGCGCCAACCTATCGGTATGTGGAGAATGCCGTGTATTCATGGCGGCTCCAGACCACGGGTCGGATCATCTCGACGGAACCGACGCTGGAATATACCTTCGCCAGCGTCAACGAGACGGACGAAGCGGGCTATTATCTCACGCTCGAAGTCACCAACCGCAACGGCACATCGACCGAAGAACTGCTGGTTCAGGTATTGGAATTGACCCCTCCGACAATCCGGATCGACGAACAGGTAGAAGTCGTCAGAAAACATGAATACGAATTTACGCCCGACGTTCAGGCTAAGGATATTTCCGAATTCGAATGGACTCTTCGTGCCGAGGGCGAAGCCGAGGCCCATATCGTGGGAACGGCACCGACGTACGTATTCTGTGCAGAGGAGTTGGGCCACTACGAATTGACGCTCTCGACGAAAAACGAGGACGGTTCGGACCGGAAAACAGTCGATATCGAGGTCGTAAACGCCCTTGCGATTTCGGCAACGGTCGCACCCATCGGTAACGTTTATGACGGAACGAAACGCACAGTGGCGCTCGGCAGAACGCTCCCGCTTCGGCCTTACATCTGGAATGCCATCCGCCCGACCTATTCATGGACGATAGACGGGAAAGAGGTGGGAACCGATCTTATGTATATCTATACGCCGACAGAAGAGGGCACGAAAAAGATCGTATTCACCGTATCGGATACCTCCGACGAATCGGAAGCCGGAGTCAGCCGGCATGTCGCCAGCACTGGCCGCCAGCAGGCGACGCTGGAATTTACGGTCGAATGCCACAAGGAAGAGGGAACCTACAAGCGTCCGGCAACGGCTTCGAGCAGCGTAAACTGGACGAAGGTGTTCGAGTACACGCCGGCGCCCGGACAGTTCATCAACGAACTTGCGACGGGCGGATTTTCGGGGGACGAAACGACCCCCGAAGCCGCCGTTGCCTATGCAGAATCCCGCTTGGAACGAGGCATCTGGGTATCGCTGGGTGGCTGGGGAGGCTACATCGTCGTAGGTTTCGACCACAGCATCGAAAATTCCGACGAAGGCTACCGGGACGGTTACAACTTTTCGATTCAGGGCAATCAGTTCAAGGGCTCGTCCGAACCCGGCATCGTCTGGGTGATGCAGGACACCAACGGCAACACGTTGCCCGACGACGAATGGTACGAACTCAAAGGTTCGGAATACGGAAAGGAAGAGACTATTCAGGATTACGCCGTGACCTATTACCGGCCAGCCTATCCGGGAGCAGACGTTCAGTGGAAGGACAACCGCGGAGCCAAAGGCTGCATCGACTATCTGGCGCAGTTCCATACGCAGTCCTGCTATTATCCCAACTGGGTCGACGCCGACGACTATGTACTTTACGGCACCTGTCTCAAAAGCCGCACTTACGACCAGTCGGGCAACGGTTCCTATTGGGTCAACGACTCATATGACTGGGGGTATGTCGACAATTTCGGCGAGGACAGGCTCTCGAACGACGAGAACGCCGGAGCCGGAGCCTGCAAAACCTATTTCAAGATATCGAACGCCGTAAAAGCTGACGGCACGCCGGCCGATCTGAAGTACATCGACTTCATCAAGGTTCAGACCGGGGTGAACGTCAAGGCCGGCTGGCTGGGCGAGAACTCGACCGAAGTATTCGGATTTACGGACGAAAACATCAATCAGGGCAAAAAATGACACCGATGAAGAAATTATGCCTGCTGCTCTTGGCGGCCTTAGCCGCAACGGGCTGCAATGAGGATTCCGCCTCCGAAATATTCTCAGGCAAAGACAACCATATCGCCTCGTTCGCGCTGACCAAGGACGGCGTGACCTACGATGCCGTGATTTCGCAGAACCGAATCACGGTGACCGTTCCCTACAACGTATCGCTCGCAGGAGCCACCGCTACCTATGAATTGTCCGAGAACGCTGCGATACAACCCGCACCCGCGACCGTTACGGATTGGGAATCGGAGCGGCAGTTTCTGGTCACCTCCTACAACAAGACGGATCGGGCTTATCTTTATTCGGTCGAATATGCGGATGTCGTTTCGGCCGGAAACGTCACCCTGAACACCCAGCGGGAGGTGACAAATTTCGGGCAGACGGGTATCAGCGTCATCGACGGCAATCTGGCCGTCGGAACACGGCGGAGCGATGATCCCGTGAAAACCCTCGACGGACTGGAGCGCCTCGTTGCGGTAGGCAACAATCTAACGATCGGAGCCGCCTATGCCGGTGAGACGCTGACCGGGAAAGGAACCGGACTGTCGAACCTGAAAGAGGTCCGCGGAAACATCACTCTTTCGGAACAGAACGCTTCGCTGAAAGGATTTTCCTTGCCATCGCTCAAATCCGCGACAGGCGACATAACCCTTGTGAACAAGGCGCTCGAAACCGTCGAAATGCCTGTTCTCAAACGTGTCGGCGGCACGCTGGAAGTCCGTTCCAATGCATTGATCCTCATGACAGCCGACCTGCTCACACAAATCGACGGCGACATGATACTTTCGGGTTCGACCTCGAAAACGGCAGCGGCTCCGTGCGACTATTTTTACTTTCCGGAACTAAAAACCGTCTCAGGCAACCTGTCGCTGAGTTATTTCGACAATCTGTCCAATACGGGAATTATTTTCCCTGTGCTTGCCGCAGCCGGAAACATCACTTACGAGGCCCTGTCCAGAGCCAACGCATTCACACTTCCGGAAGCCGAAACCCTCGGCGACATATCCCTCGTTTCATGTTCGGCGATGACCGAAATGTCGTTGCCGAAACTGACGTCCGCCGGATCGGTTCGGTTCACGGGGACCACGCTGATCCGCAAATTCGAATGTCCGGAACTCGTCTCGTTGGCCGGGACGCTCCATCTGGACCGGCTGATTGCGCTCACCGGGTTGCAAGCCGCCTTTCCAAAACTTGTCCGCATCGACGGAGACCTCTATATGAGCAATCTTTCGGCGTTCGAAGGTACGCTTGACCTCAGTGTCTACACGTTCGGACCGGAAAGCGTCGTAACCCTTCAGGCAGCGACGCTCTGCAACCTCGAAACGATTGCCGGACCGGATAATTTCGAAGCCGGACTCCTCATCAACGGAACGGGATTCACGCCTTCGCCGAAAACACTCCCCTTCGCATTCTCCGGGTTCAAATCAATTCGCTCCTTTCATATCACCGGATTTTCCGCCCTGACGGAGCTATCCCTGCCGATCGAGACCTGCGACGATCTCACATTGGAGAGCTGCGGCAGCAGTTCCGGCCTGCGTCTGGAAATGCCCGTTCTGACCGAAGTCCGAAGAATGCTGCTCTGCAAAAATCTTGGCCGCATGGACAGCGGTTCGGCCGTAAGTTTTCCGAAACTCAGAAACGTTGGCAGGCAACTCGCCATATACACCAATGCCGGGAACCTTTCAGTTATCGGCCTGCCGGTATTGGAAAAGGTCGGAAACGGCGAACCCGTTGCGGAAAGCGCGGCGGACGATTATGCGCTGATGCTTATGCCTACGGGATGTACGGACGGCTTTTCGCTGCCGCAACTCAAAACGGTAGACGGCAACGCTCTCTTTTCGACGTGGACGGCCGCCACGACGAAAGTGCCGGGCATCGCCTGCCCCGCACTCACATCCGTAACGGGAAATCTGGAAATCGGCCACACGAACACCTCCTACAAGACCTCTGCAACCACAACTCTCGATTTCAGCCAGCTACGACAAGCTCGCTCCGTACGCATCGGGAACCTTGCTGCGCTGAAAGATTTTTCGAAGTTCGCCGCCGTCATTCCGCAGCTTCCCGAAGACATGTGGAACGTGACGGGCTGCGGGTACAACCCGACATGGCAAGATATGAACGACGGTAAATATACCAAGCAATGAGGACAGGCCGACTTGCAAAGCTCCTTTTCCTGCTCTGCTGGTTCATACCGGCAACACTCGAAGGAATATCGCAAAACCGGATCGTACGCGACTCGACACGCCGCTACGGCTGGAAAATCGGCATCGAACAGGTCGATGTGGTCGGTACGCGTCCAATGAAAAAGATCGGTACGCAGGAAACGACCATCGCAACGCGCGTCCTGCACGACAACATCGCTTCGCAGATGGCCGACGCCCTGAAATTCGGAACGTCGATCTATGTGAAGGAGTATGGTCGCGCAACGCTCTCGACCGTCTCTTTCCGCGGCACCTCGCCTTCGCATACGCAGGTGACGTGGAACGGCATGAAAATCAATTCTCCGATGCTCGGCATGGTCGATTTTTCGATGATCCCGTCCTATTTTATCGACGATGCATCGCTATTGCACGGAACGTCGTCGGTAAATATCACGGGCGGAGGTTTGGGCGGAGCCGTGCTGCTCTCGACCAAACCGGCAGACGCACAAGGATGTAATCTGCAATTCGTTCAGGGCGTCGGCATGTTCAGGACTTTCGACGAATACCTTCGGTTCACCTACGGCGACGAGCACTGGCAATCGTCGACCCGCATCGTTTTCTCTTCGTCGCCCAACGATTTCAAATACAAGAATTACCACAAGAAACTGAACATATACGACGATGACCACAACATCGTCGGCCAGTACAACCCCGTGGAACGCAACAAAAGCGGCGATTTCAGCGACCTGCATCTGTTGCAAGAGGTGTATTACAACCGCGGCGACGGCAACCGGTTCGGACTGAACGTCTGGTATCTCAACTCGGACCGGGGACTGCCCATGCTGGATGTGGATTACCGAGAAAATGCCGGATACTCCAACAAACAGCGCGAACAGACCCTGCGCGGTGTTCTGTCGTGGGATCACGTGCGTAAAAACTGGAAAATGGGAGTCAAGGCCGGATATATTCATACATGGATGGCCTACGACTACGAAAAAGACAAAGGTAATGGGGAATGGGAGAAGATGATCCGTTCGCGCAGCAGGATAAACACCTTTTATGCACAGGCCGAAGGCGAATACTCAATCGGACGCAAACTGCTCGTCACGGCAACTCTTTCCGCGCATCAGCATCTGGTGCACACGAAAGACAAGAATGTGCTCGACTCTCTGAGTGCCCAGCACCTCGGACAGATGCCCCCGGCGGAAGGAGGCGACGTCAAACTCGCAGCAGTAGGTTACGACGAAGGGCGTATCGAACTGGAAGGCTGCGTGTCGGTCAAATGGCGGCCGTGGGAGCGGCTGGGGCTGGCGCTCACGCTGCGTGAACAGATGTACGGATCGAAATGGACACCTGTCATTCCGGCATTTTTCGCCGATGTCGTCCTCTCGAAAAAGGGGAATGTCATCGCCAAGGCATCCATCTCGCGCAACTATCGCTTCCCGACGCTCAACGACCTCTATTTTCTTCCCGGCGGCAATATCAATCTGAAAAAAGAACACGGATTCACCTATGACGGCGGCGTAGAATTCACCGTCGGACGGAAAAACAGCTACTCGCTGCACGGCGAAGCCACTTGGTTCGACTCCTATATCGACGACTGGATCGTTTGGCTGCCGACTTTCAAAGGGTTTTGGTCGCCGTCCAACATCAAACGGGTGCACGCTTACGGCATCGAACTGAAAGGCAGTCTCGATTGGCTCGTAGCGACCGACTGGCACTTACTGCTGAACGGGAATTTCTCGTGGACTCCCTCCATCAACCACGGCGATCCGGTCAGTTGGGGCGACGCTTCCATCGGCAAACAACTCGTTTACGTTCCGAAATTTTCGGCCGCAGTCAATGCACAATTAGACTGGAAGACATGGTCGCTGGGCTACAAATGGTGCCATTACAGCGAACGTTTCACCACATCGAGCAACGAGACCAAAACCAAAATCTACCGGATATCGCCCTATTTTATGAGCGATGTTACGCTGGAAAAACGCTTCGAAGCCCATTGGGCGAACTTTTCGGCCAAGGCGCTTGTCAAAAACATCTTCGACGAGGAGTATCAATCGGTACTCCAGCGTCCGATGCCGGGCATCAACTTCGAACTTTTCCTTGAGATAAGACCCAAATGGGGCGACCGGAAATAACGACATGCGGCGGCGGAACATTTAATCACGGTGAACCATTGCAAACTTTCCTGTAATTAATTCCGCCGCCGTTCTTTATAATTTGTTTGCGGGAACCGGAGATTTTAGAGATTAGTTTACCGTTGTCCGCCATACAACGATTTACCTCCGGCTCCCGCAAGCAAATATAAAATACCGTTCCGAGCAGTGCGGTCTACAACTGCAACAAACGGATGAACCCGGCTGAAGACAATGACTACTGAGAATCGGGTGCAGTACGTCCCGACATCGTTCTGCACAACCTGATTGCAATCCTGCATCCCGAAGTAACAGACCATCAGGCGACCGGGCATTATATTACTACCGGCGTCTCGAATAATCAACGGTCGATTCCATCACGCGATAGGATACCTTGCGTGTAATACCTCTGCTTTCCACAGCTAAAAATTGATACGGTTGCCTTCGGCGAAAAGCGAATCGAGAAGCCCACAGAGTTCCGACGCCAGCTCCTCTCCGTCGAGATCGCCGCATATGGTAAAGAATTTCCCCTGCGGGGTGCAATACTGCACCGTACTGACGACGGCACAGGATTCCGCACCGCAGATAATGACCGCATCGACATCCTCTTCGTGGCGCAGCATGGCGTTGTAGAAAGCCAGAAGGTAGCGCGGAGCATCGATCGGCGGAACCAGCATCATCGTGCCCGACACGTCGAACTTGTCGGGTGAATTCACCACTTTCAGGCCGTATCGTCCGGCGATTTCATCGGCCGTCGCGGCCGGAACTCCATACAGTAAGATATTCATAACTGTTATTTTAGAAAAAGGCGCGGCCGACTACTAATCTCTGTACAATGACTTGTTATGGCAGTAACGGGTCTCATGTCATACCGCGCCTTTTGGGGGTTATCCGAAAATCAAAATCAAAAGCTGGGCCGCCAACACCCGCAGGAACATCGACAGCGGATAGACCGTGGCATAGCCCACCGACGGGGCGTCGGAGGTCGTCTGCTCGGTCGAGTAGGCCAGCGCCGGCGGATTGGTCGAAGCACCCGAAAGCACTCCTATCAGCGTATAATAGTTCATCTTATAGTAGAATCGGCCGAAAAATCCGGCCAAAAGAAGCGGCACGATCGTAATCACGGCTCCGTAAGCGATCCAGACATACCCACCCGCAACGAGTGTCGGCACGAAACCCTCCCCCGCGCCGAGCCCCACGCCCGCCAGAAAAAGTGAGATACCCACCTCGCGCAGCATCAGGTTCGCCGACATCGTAGTATAGGTAATAAGCCGGTAATGGGGTCCGTAACGACCGATCAGGATGGCCACGATCAGCGGACCGCCCGCCAGTCCCAGTTTTACGGGCTGCGGAACGCCCGGAATCCAAAACGAGATGCTGCCCAGCACGACGCCCAGCGCAATACCGATGAAAATAGGAATCAGGTTGGGATGGTTGAGCCGTTTAAGCGAATTGCCGAAAAGACGTTCGGCATGAGCTACCGAAAGTTCGGGACCGACGACCGTCACCCGGTCGCCAAGCTGCAACTGCAAATTCCCCGCAGCCACAAGGTCGATGCCCGAACGGTTGATGCGCGTAATAGTAACGCCGCATGTGGTGCGGACGCGCAATTCGGCGAACGTCCTGCCGTTCAGTTCGGGTTTGGTGATGAGTATTCGCCGCGAGATCATCTTCTTATCCTGCATCATCGTCTCGGTCTCCACCTCCCGGCCGAGCAGAGCGATAAGCGCTTCGGCATCTTTGGGCGCCGCCACGAGCAGAATCCGGTCGCCGCAGCGGAGCGTCGTCGCGGCATCGGCCAGTTCGGGAGCTCCGTCCGGACGGCAGATACGCGATACGACGAAGTCGCGCAGGGCCAGATGCCGTATTCCGGAGATGCTTTTGCCCTCGATGGCCGGATTGCAGACTTCGACGGAGATCCGCCGCGTCGTCAGGTCTTTCAATACGTCCGTTCCCAACCCGGCCGCCTCTTCCTCCTGCCGCACGTCGATGCGCAGCAGGCAGCGCAGTGCCAGCAGGGTCAGGATGGCTCCGACGACACCGAGCGGATAAGCCAGCGCATAACCCATTGCGATATCAGGCGCATCGGCCCCGGCATGCATGTCGCTGAAAGCCTGCTGCGCGGCGCCCAGACCGGGCGTATTCGTAACGGCGCCCGACATCACGCCGACCATCGTCGTCATGGGAAGTCCGGTGACATAATAGAGGGCAACCGTCGTAACGATGCCGAGTGCCACAACCAGCACAGCCAGTTTGTTGAGCGTGATGCCGCCCTTGCGGAAGGAGGAGAAAAATCCCGGACCGACCTGTAAACCGATAGAATAGACGAAGAGAATCAGGCCGAACTCTTTGAGGAAGTGCATCAGATGTTGGTCGATGTTCATGCCGAAATAACTGAAGGCAATGCCGACGAACAGAATGCCCGTTACGCCCAGCGACACTCCGGCAACCTTCACCTTGCCCAGAACAATGCCGAAGGCGACGACCAACGCCAGCACCAGCACCGAATGAGCCACACCGCCTCCCCAAAGCGACTCGGAACCAAACAACAACCTTTCGAGCAATTCCATACCGAATCCCGTTTTAGGCCGAGCTGTCCCCGCAAAGCGAAACCCGTGTGCCGAAAACGGCACAGCAGCCCCAAGAACAACCTCGGAATTAAAATTATCATGCAATACACAACCGATATCGAATGCCCATTCCTCGGGGTCCTCCGACGTCGAATCGATCTGGCAGGTCTTCTGACTGACTCCTGTTCCGAAGCCTTCCCGGTCGTAAGACCAGTGGCTAAGATGTTCGGAACTTTCTGCGGAGCTTCACAGCAGCGGGACTGTCCGGGATTTACACCCGATTCCCTTTTCATTCCCTCCCCTGTACGGGGAACAGGAAACCAAATCTGAGGGCAAAGATAACGGTTTATTTTGAAATGCCATTTCGAACTCCGATTTTTTCACTGCAAAACCGATGAAGTCGGAAGAAACGTTTATTTTTTATCTTATGGAATTCCATCCCTGCTACACGGCCGAAGATTTTACTGCATCGCTGTCCGTTTCCGACTACATTGCGCGCTTCCGCGATGTCGAACGTATCGGGAATTATTGTCTCGCCTGCCCCAACTACGGCCGCAGTTGGGGGTGTCCGCCATTCCGATTCGATGTCGGGGAATACTTTGCGGAATATACTTCCGCATTGCTCGTCGCCACAAAAATCACCCCGCTCGTTCCCAATCTTCCGATCTCGGATTCAATGACGTTGATCCGCGCCGAACGTATCCGGCTCGAACAACGGCTGCTCGAAATGGAACACCAATACGACGGACGAGCGTTTACCTATGTCGGAAGCTGTCTTTACTGCCCGAAGGGAACCTGCACGCGCACTGATGGAAAGCCCTGCCGTCATCCCGACTTAGTGAGACCGTCTATCGAAGCGTGTGGATTCGACATCGTACGCACAACCTCCGAACTGTTCGGCATCGAACTGAAATGGGGCGAGGAGGGACGGCTGCCTGAGTATCTGACTCTTGTTTGCGGATTCTTCCACAATGCGGATAATGTAATATGGAACGGATAAAGGCTGTTTTCAACCGGAGCGGCGGAAAAGACTCCGCCCATGCGTTGTTGCAGAGACAATTGTCGGGTAAATTCGAAATCGTCGTCCTGCTGACGGCTGTAACCGGGATATGCGCCGTTCGACAATGCACGGTATCCCCACGGCTTTATTGCAAATGCAGGCTGAGAGTATCGGCATACCGCTGTACATCGTGGATCTCACGCCCAAAGGCAATATGGAGGATTACGGCGACGCCATGTTCCGGACCGTAGAGCATTTCGGGACGCAGGGCGTCGCACACTTTATTTTCGGAGCCATTTTCCTGCACGACGTACGCAAATATCGGGAAAAGCAACTTACACTGCATGGCAATCGAAGTCGCCGAACCGCTTGGGAGAAATCCTCGGAAGAAGTGATGAACGACTTTCTTACCTCGGAACTTAGGTGCGTCGTCATAACTACAATGACTGACGGACTCGGCTCCGACGCCATAGGCCGGGAGATAGACCACGGCTTCATCGTATCGCTACCCGTTGGAGTCGATCTAATGGAGAAAACGGCGAATATCATACATTCTGTTACGACGGCCCGATTTTCCGGAAGCTCTTGTCATTCCGGCTCGGCCGATCCTTTCCACAAAGCTATGACATCCACCTTGACGATGGAACTATGAAGATCTATTCCTATTGGCTTGCCGATCTGAACGAAGCATAAATATGTTGTATCAACGATTTTTTTGCTAATGTACACCTGCTTGCCGAACAATTCTCACGGATATTCAACATTCCGCAGCACTAATCCCGACCAATGCCGTTGTGTTGTTGTGGACCGCATCCTGCTGTTAGTATTGAGACATCGGGTCTACGTATTTTTAATCAGCGATAACAAGATAATTGCGCCTAATAATACGATTTTCAGTTATGCATAATTAGTTCGTTTTTTTCGTATCTTGCAATCGGTTATTTGAAATGTGGTATTTAAGCGCAATAGACTGAAAACAAACCGTTGCCTTCTCGTTACCTATTCTTCTATACAAAAATGTAACGACTCGATTTATCGAGTCGTTACATCTCTTTAATCCCACACTCCGCAGAGCCGGTCCCGATTTTTGATTCCGCCGTTTAGCGGAGCGGTTCGAATGCGATCCGGACGTTTCCGGCTCCCAATGCGCTTTCGAGTCCGTCGGGATCGTCCACGCTTCCAATCCGGGTGTAGCTGTACGAAGTCGGGAACGACTTGTAGAACAGTACCAGCGTCCTTGCGCCGTAGAGCATGATATCTCCGGCGCGGATAGTGCCGGGAGCGGATGCCGCGGTCGGGAGATTTTGCGGCAGGTCGCAATACTTTTCGTTGTGGTTCAGGTCGTTCATGGTCGCCGTCATCGGGAGCAGGGCCTTGAAAGCCCGTGCCGCGGCGTTGTTTTCGAACTTGGCCGTGAATGCGGCCGAACCGATGGAAATGCGCATCCGGCTGCCAGCCGAAGGATCGGGGTCCGGATTCGGGTCTGGGTCCGGCGCCGGGTCAGGCCGGGGATTTGGCGCCGGAGTCGCCGTGCCGGGATTCGCCGTGCCGTCGTCCGGATTGCAGGCCGTCAATGCGGATGAGGCGGAGAGGGCGAAGAGCGTCATGCTGAGAATGAATATGCGTTTCATGGCGTTGCGGCTTTTAATTTTCCGGTTCGGTTCCGGGCGATGACCGATCCGATGCCTGCGGCGGAAAAGAGCAGTGCGCCCAGCAGCGAGCTGCGCGTGCCGAACCCGGCGATGAACAGCCCGCAAAGAGCCGTGCCGACGGTCGTGCCCAGATTGGCCGAGGTCAGGAACAGCCCGTTGGCGAAATCGGGCGCTTCGGGCGCGGCGTCGGAGATCATGTATTGTCCGGTGTTGCTGGCCATGCCTGCCAGAATGCCGAGTGCGAGAATTATCGCTGCCGCAGCGACGGCGTAGGCTCCGGCGGCGAACAGCAGGAGGTAGGCCGCAGACAGCAGGACCGGCAGGACGATCATGCAGCCGCGTGCATTGCGGGCGAGCAGCCGCCCTGCAAGGAGGTTGCCGGCGATATTCGCGCCGCCGTAGACCAGCAGCAGCGCGCTGGCCGTATCGGAGGAGACTTCCGTGACTCTGTTCAGGAAATCGGACATATAGCTGAAAAATCCGAACATCGCGCCGTTTATCAGCGTAAAGGCGATGAGCGAACGCCGCATCACGGCTTTTTTCAGCACGCCCAGCTGCGCCCCGTAAGAGATGCGCCGGGCGATGGGCAGCTGCGGTACGCAGAGAAGCGTCGCCGCGAGCGTCGCGGCATTCACCGCGGCGAAGAACGCCATCGCCGCCGAAAAGGAGGCGTGCCCGGCGATAAGGCTGGTGACGGGAACTCCCAGCACCATGCCCGCCGAGACGCCGATGAAGACTTTCGAGACGGCTTTCGGGGCCTCCTCGCTGCGCACCGACGCCGCGGCCGTCGAAAAGGCCATCGACACATACGCCGGGTGCAGGAAGGCGGGCAGGGCGCGCGCCGCGAGCAGCACCGCGAAACTGTCGGTCAGCGCGGAGACGATGTTGCCCGCCGTAAACAACCCCAGCGCCAGCAGCATGACCGTCCGGCGGTCGGTACCCGAAAACAACAGCGGCATCACCGGGGCCGAGACGGCGACGACAAGCGCGAAGACGCCCACCGTCCATCCCGCCTGCGGAACCGTTACCCCGAAAGTTTCGGCGATCTGCGGGATAATCCCGACGACGCCCATTTCGGTGTTGATGATGCCGAAGACGCCGAAGGTCAGGATTGCAACCAGTCTTCCCGGACTGTATGCGAGCCGTTTTTTCATGGTCGTTCCGTCTTATTTCAGGCTGTTTGCAAAAAACTCCTCCAGCTTGTCGAACGGGATCAGCCCCGTGCGGTCGTAGAGATCCACGTGCCCCGCGCCCGGTACGACATACAGCTCTTTCGGTTCGGCGGCCCGCCTGAAGGCGTCCTCGCTGAATTCGCGCGAATGGGCGTTTTCCCCGACGATGAAGAGCAGCGGACGCGGCGAGATGGTCTCGATGTCGTTGAAGGGGTAGAAGTTCATGAACTTCACGTTGCTTGCGAGCGTGGGGTGCGTGGTCGTCCGGTGCGTCGCCCCTTCGGGCGTGAACTCTCCGCGCGGCGTGCGGTAGAAGGCGTAGAATTCCCGCTCGACCGGGGTGGAGTTTTCCGTCAGCTCGTCTGCCGTGCCGCCGGTGTATGCGGTTGCCCCGCCCGTAAACTCCGCGTAGCGCTGTTCCGCCGCTTCGGCCAGTATCCGCTTCCGCTGCTCAAGTGTCAGGGCGTTTTTCAGTCCGCTGCGGCTGGCTGCGCCCATGTCGTACATGCTCACCGTGGCGACGGCTTTCAGCCGGGGATCGATCTTCGCCGCGCTTACGGCGAAACTTCCGCTGCCGCAGATTCCGATTGCGCCGATGCCGCTGCGCTCGACGAACTCCCGCGTTCCGAGGAAATCCGCCGCCGCGCTGAAATCCTCGGCGTATATCTCCGGGGAGACCGTGTTGCGCGGCTCTCCCTCGCTGTCGCCCCAGAATGACAGGTCGATGGCGAGCGTGACGAATCCGCGTTCGGCCATTTTGATCGCATAGAGGTTCGCAGCCTGCTCCTTGACGGCTCCCATCGGGTGGCCGACGATGATTGCGGGACGTTTTTCGCCCGGTTTCATCTCCTTGGGCCGGAAGAGGTTGGCGCCGACCTTCATTTTGTACTGGTTCGGGAAGGATACCTTCTCTGCGGTTACCGCATCGCTTCGGTAGAAATTGTCCGCATCCGTTTGTGCGGAGGAGATGTTGTGCATCATAATAAGTGTTGTCGTTAAAATTAGAATCCGTTTCATATTTTTTTATCGGTGATTTCCACGTTGCAAAATTACTTGCCGAAACGCTTCGGGCCGGTATCCGGATTACGGATGAAATTACCCGGATTACGGTTTTTGGAGCTGAAACGAATCTGCTGTCTGACAGCCGGCTACCCCGATTACGGATAAAGTTACCCCGATTACTGTTTCGCACCGACGCCCGCACCGTGTACGGGAAAAAGCGCTATCTTTGCGTATGGAAAAACCGAGCTGTATGGACGAAATTCTGAAGATCGATACGATCGACCGCTACAACAAACTCTTCGGATTCGAGACCCGCCACCCGCTGGTGGGCGTGGTCCGGTTCGACACGGCCGAAAGTCAGGGAAACTACCGGATGACGATGGGATTCTATTCGGTTTTCCTCAAGGAGACGCGGGGCTGCCGAATCAACTACGGGAAGACGGGGTATGATTTCGACGACCAGACCGTGGTCAGCATCGCTCCGGGACAGACCGTCGGCTATACCGATATCGAAGGTATTCCCACGAAGTCCGTCGGACTGCTGTTTCATCCCGATTTCATCCGCGGCACGTCGCTCGGACGGAAAATCAGGAAATACACCTTCTTCTCTTACGAAGCCAACGAAGCACTGCACCTGTCGGAAGAGGAGCGGACGATCGTGCTCGACTGCCTGAAAAAGATCGAAATGGAGCTGCGGCACGCCATCGACAAGCATTCGAAGGGGCTTATCGCCACCAATATCGAGCTGCTGCTGGACTATTGCATGCGTTTTTACGAACGCCAGTTCGTGACGCGCGAAGACCTGAACCTCGATGCGCTGGCCCGTTTCGAACGACTGCTGGACGATTACCTCTCGGAGGGCGTCGCCGCGAGGGAGGGACTGCCGTCTGTGCGCTATTTCGCCGACAAGATATGCCTTTCGCCCAACTATTTCGGCGATCTGGTCAAAAAGGAGACCGGAAAATCGGCGCAGGAGTATATCCAGCTGAAGATGATCGACGCGGCGAAAGAGAGCCTGCTCGACCCGGACAAGACGATTGGGCAGGTGGCCGGCGAACTGGGATTCCAGTATCCGCAGCATTTCGTCCGCTTCTTCAGACGGCATGCCGGCTGCACGCCGAATCAGTACCGGACGCGGGGATAAGGGGCGGCATGCCCGGCCGGCGGCTACCTGCCGATCCGGTAGGCCGAAGGCGTCATGCCCGTATGGCTCTTGAAGTATTTGCCGAAGAACGACTGGTTGGAGAAATTCAGGTAATAGGCGATCTCCTGAATGCTCATCGTGGAGTATTTCAGCAGGTTCTTGGCTTCGAGCACGACGTAGTCGTCGATCCACTCGACGGCCGTCCGGCCGCTGGTCTTGCGGATGAGCGTTGTCAGGTATTTGGGCGTCAGGTTCAGCTGTCCGGCGTAGAAGCCCACCGATCGCTCCTGCGTGTAGTGTTTGCCCAGAATATTCATGAACTGGCTGAAATACTCGTCGTTGCGGCTGCGCGCCGAGACCTGCCGCTCTCCGCTCGTTTCGATGTGACGTCCGATGACGCGGCACACTTTGTAGGCCAGCGTCCGGATGATCGAACGTATGACCTCGGCGGAATAGACGTCCGCCGGCATCTCCGTACCCTCGGCGCCGAGTTCCTCGAACGACCGGGTGATTCCCGTCCACTCCTTTTCGTCGAGTTTGAGACAGGGCTGCTTCTCCACGTGCAGGAACAGCTGCGAGAGCAGTCTGATGTCTATGTTGATGCGCCTGATGAACTCCTCTTCGCAGATCACGGCGTGCAGCGCGATCTCCTCGGTCGATTCGGCTTGGATGATCGACCCCGGCAGGTGTACGAAGATCGAATTCTCCGTGAGCGTATGCCGCGTCAGGTTCGAGGTGAAGGTTCCCGAACCTTTGGAACAGAACAGGATGACGAAGGCGTCGATGCGCGTCGGATAGCGGAACAGGTCGATGTCAATTTCGTCCTGCACGTTGACGCGCGACGCGATCAGACAGCCGTCGTAGCAGATGTCTCCGGGACGGCGGCCGCAGACGTCAATCAGCGTGGCGAGCGAAAAGCTCTGGATATCCTTTTCGTTCATTTTGTCGTGGATTTTTCGTACAAATATAACAATTTGCCGGTCGATATTCGCCGAAAGGTTCAAAATCGAACGAATCGACGAGTTTAGCCGACACGGCGGCCTTTTCTGCCGCTCCGCAAAAGGGGAACTTTGCATCGAAAAACTGTAAACCAATGAAACGAACGATTTTCTGGGCCTTGCTGCTCATTGCGGCGGGCTGTTCTTCTCCGAAAAACACCCGGACGGCCAATCCGCTGCGGGTGACGACGATCGTCGCCGCGCCGTCGGCCGGCTTCGGCGCGGCCGTGTACGTAGGTTCGGTCGAGGAGGAGGCTTCGGCATCCCTGAGTTTTCCCGTCGCCGGGACCGTCGCCCGCACGCTGGCCGACGAAGGACAGCGCGTGCGGAAAGGGCAGCTGCTGGCCGAACTCGATTCTACTTCGGCCCGGCAGACCTTCGACGCCGCGCGGGCGTCGCTGGAGCAGGCCGAAGACGCCTGCGGGCGTCTCCGCCAGCTGTACGAGGCCCAAAGTCTGCCCGAAATCAAATGGGTCGAAGCGCAGACCCGGCTCCGTCAGGCCGAGTCGCTTTTCGAAATCGCCAAGAAGAACCTGAGCGATTGCGCGCTGTACGCTCCGTTCGACGGTGTGGTCGGCGAGCGGCGGGCTTCGGCCGGCGAGACGGTGCTGCCGGGCGTTCCGGTGATGAACCTGCTGCAAATAGGGACTGTTAAGGTCCGTTTCTCGGTTCCCGAACAGGAGATCGCCGCGATCGGCGCCGACAGCCGCATGCGGATAACCGTTCCTGCGCTCGGCGACCGTACGTTTCAGGCCGGGAAGATCGAAAAGGGCGCCGTGGCCAATCCTGCGGCGCACACCTACGACGTGCGGGCCGCGCTGGCCAACGCCGGGGGCGAGCTGCTGCCGGGCATGGTCTGCCGCGTGGAGGTTTCGCCTGCGGGTGCCGCCGAGCAGATCGCGCTTCCGGTGCGCGCCGTACAGCAGGCGGGCGACGGAAGCCGTTTCGTATGGACCGTGCGCGGCGACTCGGCCGTGCGTACGGCCGTGACGACGGGCCGTCTGATGAACAACTCCGTCGTGCTGGAGGACGGCGTCCGGAGCGGCGACCGGATCGTGGTGGACGGCATGCAGAAGATCGGCGAAGGCAGTAAAGTCGTGTGGTGATGGGACGCTCTGCCAATATCATATCGTGGTCGATGCGCAACTTCCGCATCACCTTCCTGCTCGTGGGCTGCCTGTTCGTTTTCGGCATCTACGGACTGGTTCACATCCCCAAGCAGGAGTTTCCCGAATATACGATCCGTCAGGGCGTCGTGGTGGGCGTCTATCCGGGCGCTACGAGCGAAGAGGTCGAAGAACAGCTGGCCAAGCCGCTCGAACAGTTCCTGATGACCTACAAGGAGGTGAAGCGTTCGAAGACCACCTCCACCTCGCAGAACGGCATGTGTTACGTGATGGTCGAGCTGAACGACGACGTGAACGACAAGGACGAAGTGTGGTCGAAGATCAAGCACGGCCTTGCGGCGTTCAAGATGCAGCTTCCCGCGGGCGTCGCGGCGCTTGTGACGAACGACGACTTCGGCGACACCTCGGCCCTGCTGATCACCCTCGAATCGGACACGCGGTCGTACCGCGAACTGAAAGGGTACATGGACGACCTGAGCGACCGTCTGCGCCGCATCGAGTCGGTCTCGAACCTGCGGCCTTACGGCGTTCAGCAGGAGCAGATCTCGGTATATGCCGATCACGACCGGCTGGCGGCCTACGGCATCGGCGAGAAGGTGCTCTCCGCGGCGCTGGCTTCGCAGGGGCTGACCCCGGCGGGCGGCTCGGTGAGCAACGGCGAGACCGAAACGCCGATCCATATCGCGCCGTCGCTGGCCGGGGAGCGCGAGGTCGCGGAGCAGATCGTCTGGAGCGACCCCGAAGGCCACGTCCTGCGTGTGAAGGACGTTGCGCGCGTCGTGCGCGAATACGACGATCCGGACAGCTATATCCGCAACAACGGCCACCGCTGCGTGCTCCTCTCGATGGAGATGCGCGGGGGATACAATATCGTGGAGTACGGCCGCGAAGTGGACGAGGTGCTGCACGCTTTCATGGAGGAGCTTCCGTCCGACGTCGCGGTGCAGCGCATCGCCGATCAGGCCAAGGTCGTCGGCGACTCCGTGCATTCGTTCCTGCGCGACCTGTTCGTGGCCATGGCCATCATCATTCTGGTCATGATGCTGCTCTTCCCGCTGCGGTCGGCCGTCGTGGCGGCCGTCACGATTCCGCTCTCCACCTTCATCTCGGTGGGCGTCATGTATTTGTGCGGCATTCCGCTCAATACGGTGACCCTTGCGGCGCTGGTCGTCGTGCTGGGCATGATCGTCGATAATTCGATCGTGGTGATCGACGGCTACCTCGACTACATCGGGCGCGGCCACTCGCGCTGGTATGCGGCCGTCGAGAGCGCAAGGGAGTTTTTCCCGTCGCTGCTGCTGGCGACGATCTGCATCTGCATGATTTTCTACCCGATTCTGTTCACCATGACGGGCATGATGCGCGACTTCCTGACCTATTTCCCGTGGACGATCACCATCAACCTGATGGTTTCGCTGCTGCTGGCCGTGCTGGTGATTCCGTTCCTCGAAATCGTGATCATTCCGGCGGTTCAGCCCCGCAAGGAGGGGCGTAAGAGCGTTACCGACCGTGTCCACGACATTTACCGGCGGGTGCTGGCGTGGACCTTCCGTCACGGGTGGCTGACGATTTCGCTGGGCCTTGCCTCGGTGGCCGTTTCGCTGGTGCTGGCCACGCAGCTGAAACTCCGCATGGTGCCCTTCGCCGACCGCGACCAGTTCGCCGTGGAGATCTACCTGCGGCCCGACACCCCGCTGGATCGGACCGGAGCCGTCGCCGATTCGGTCTACCGGATGCTGCGGGCCGACGGGCGGGTGAAGTCCGTCACTTCGTTCGTGGGCTGTTCGTCGCCGCGGTTCCAGATGAGCTATGCTCCGCAGATCGCGGGTAAGAACTATGCCCAGTTCATCGTCAATACCACCTCGATCGACGATACCGAGGATATCCTCGACCGATATGCCGACGCATGGGCCGACCGTTTCCCCGAAGCCTACGTCAAATTCAAACAGCTCGACTACCAGAACGTGCCGTCGCTCGAATTCCGCTTCTACGGCAGCGACATCGACTCGCTGCGCGCCGCGGGCGACCGGCTGATGGACCGCATGCGGCGGATGCCCGAACTGATGTGGGTGCACTCCGATTATGAGGATCCCCGTGCGGTCGTCGATGTGCGGCTCGACCCCGTCACTGCGCCGCAGCTGGGCGTCACCCGGACGCTGGCGGCCGTCAATCTGGCCCTCGCCGCCGGAGACGTGCCCGTAGGGGCCGTCTGGGAGGGCGATTACAAACTGCCCGTCGTTCTCAAAAACGACGTGCGCCGGGGCGAACGCTCGCTCTCCGATGTCGGGGACACCTATGTCTCTTCGCCCGTGCCCGGCGTCAGCGTACCCCTGCGGCAGATCGCCGACGTCGGGCCGGCGTGGAGCGAGAGCAAAATCGTGCACCGCAACGGCATGCGCTGCCTGACGGTCACCGCCGACCTCAAACGCGGCGCCAACGCCATGCGTGTCAATTCGCGCATAAGCGAGCTGATCGACAAGGAGCTGACGCTTCCGGCCGGCATTGCGACCGAGCTGGGCGGAGCCTACGAATTCGACTGGGAGACGATTCCCCCGATCGCGTCGGGACTGACCATTTCGCTGGTCATCATCTTCTTCTTCATTCTGGTCAATTTCCGCAAGTTCGGCATTACGCTGGTGGTCATGGCTTCGATGTCGCTCTGTCTGTTCGGGGCGGTGGTGGGGCTGCGGATCGCCGACTTCACCATCGGACTGACCTCGGTGCTGGGCTTCATCACCCTGCTGGGCATGATCGTCCGCAACGTGATTCTGATGTACCAGCATGCCGAAGACAAACGCAAGGTATGCCACTGGTCGGGGCGTCTGGCGGCCTACGACGCCGGCAAGCGGCGTATGGTGCCGATCTTCCTCACCACCGCCACCACTGCCGTGGGCGTCGTGCCGATGATGCTGGGCGGAAGCACCTTCTGGGCGCCCGTGGGCATTACGATCTTTGCCGGAGGCATCGGTTCGCTGATCCTCGTCGTTACGATACTTCCGGTGCTCTATTCCAAAATCTACAAGTGATGAAAAAAGCCGTAGTATTTCTGTTCTTGTGCGTTGCGGCGGCTCCTGTGGCGGCTCAGACGCTTTCGCTCGAAGAGTGCCGCGCCGCCGCCGTCGAACACAACCGCACGCTCCGCAACAGCAGGCTGGACCTCGACGCCGCGTCGCAGACGCACCGCGAAGCGTTCACCAATTACTTTCCGCAGATTTCCGCGTCGGGCGGCCTCTTTCAGGCGCAGCACGGACTGGTGCAGGCCGATTTCGCCGTTCCGCAGATGGGGACGCTGCCTGTTTCGATGGTCAAGCGCGGCATCGTCGGCTCCGTCACGGCCGTTCAGCCCCTGTTCGCCGGACTGAAGATCGTCACCGGCAACAAGCTCGCCCGGCTGGGCGAGGAGGTCGGACGGTTGCAGCTGCAGCAGACCGAAGCCGAGGTGCGCGAGCGGACCGATGCCTGTTTCTGGCAGGTCGTGTCGCTCCGCGACAACCTTTCGACCCTCGATGCCGTGGAGCGGCAGCTGGCCGAGATACGCCGTCAGGTCGAACTCTCGGTGAAGGCCGGGCTGGTGACCAACAACGACCTGCTGCGCGTGGAGCTGCGGCAGCAGGAGATCGCGTCGAACCGCCTGAAGGTCGAAAACGGACTGAAGGTGTCGAAAATGCTGCTGGCCCAGCATATCGGCGTCGATTGGCGCGGATTCGACGTGGCGAATGCCGCGTTCGGCGAACCGGAGGCTCCCGCCGCCTACTATGTTCCGGTCGAGGAGGCGCTCGACCGCAGGGCCGAATACCTGCTTGCGGAGAAGAACGTCGAAGCCCGGAAGTATGAGAAACGCATGGAGCGCGGCAAACGCCTGCCGACGGTAGGCATAGGCGCGGGGTATCTCTACTACAATGTGACGGACAAGAGCGTGGACGACGGAATGGTCTTCGCGCAGGTGTCGGTGCCTGTTTCGGAGTGGTGGGGCGGCGCCCATGCGCTGAAAAAGGCCCGCATCAGGGAGCAGCAGGCCGAAAACGACCGACTGCAGGCGCGGGAGATGCTTGCCGTGGAGATCGAACGGACGTGGAGCGAAGTGCAGGAGTCCTATGCGCAGATCCTGCTCATGCGGCGTTCGGTGGAGTCCTCGGCCGAGAATCTGCGTCAGAACCGGAACTTTTACAAGGCGGGAACCGCGCCGCTCACCGACCTGCTCGACGCCGAGACGCTTTACACGCAGAGCCGCAACAACCTCACTTCGGCCTGCGCCTCCTACCGCACGGCGCTTGCCAAGTATATGCGCGTGACGGGACGGTAATCTGCATTCCGGCGGCCGGTTTCCGGCATCCGTGACGCCCGGTGTACGGGGTTGTGCGGCCTTGCGCCGCGCGACCCTTTTTTCATGGCGTACGGAGTGCAGTCCGGATGCGGAAAGGCGGCGACGATCGGCGCGGGGAGCTTTCCGGCTGTTGCGGTTCCATGAATAAATCGCTAAAAACCCGTACGGCGGATGAATTCGGAGGATTGGGGTAAATGCTTTGTCCTGAGCGTTTTATCGGTCGTGTCTCGCGGGCGGTTTTTGCGGTAGCGGTTTCTCCGCGGCCGGGAGAGGGCTTGCTTTTAAATATAATTTTCTATTTTTGCGATCGTGGAAATATATCCCGACCGCTGTCTCGCATCCGGAAAATCCGAATAAAATCGATGAATATTTCAGGGGATAAGAATCTTTCCGCGAAAATCAAAAACAGGCGATGAGCGATTTAGACAAACAATTGATGAATGCAGACTCTTTCGACGAGCTGTATCTGGCGTATTATCCGGCCATGCTGTCGTATGCCCGGATGTTTCTCCGGGATCAGTGGGCCGAAGACGTGGTGCAGGACGTGTTTTTCAATATCTGGAAAAACCGCCACCGGATTTCCACGGACGATCCGTTGTACAAGTACCTGCTGAAGGCTGTCTACAACCGGGCGATCAACTACATCTGGAAGCACAAGCGCGACACGGAGTACCGCTCGTGGTACGGTTCGCAGATCGACCGGATGGTGTTCGATTATTACGATCCGGACAAGAATCCGATCCTTGCCAAAATCTATGACAACGACATGCGGCAGCAGCTGCGGCAGGCGGTGGACGAGCTGCCCGACAAGCGGCGGGAGATTTTCCGCATGCGCTTTTTCGAGAACATGTCGAACAAGGAGATCGGCGAGCGGCTGGGGCTGACGGTCAGCACGGTCGAGAATCATATGTATCTGGCGCTGAAGAATCTGCGCGACAAACTGCTCTGACTTCCGGTCGGGCGTAAGCCGGATCGGGTCTTTTTCTGCAAAATTTTTTCGCATTCGGATTAGGGGGTGGGTTGCCCAGCTTTGTATTATTGGTAGAGAGCAAGATGCTGACTGCCGTTATACGGAGCGACCAAGGCCGGAGCGCATGTATAACCGAAGTCTAATCTTAAACCAATATTATTTTGAAAAACGAACTTATTTATAAGTATTTGGAGGGAAACGCGACTCCGGCCGAAGAACAGGACGTTCTGAGCTGGATTTCCGAGTCCGAAGCCAACAAAGCCGAGTTTTGCGAAATCCGGGCTTTGTGGAGCGTGCGCGACCGGAATTCCGTCGAGAACGATCCGCAGCGGATCCTCAAATCGCTCAAGGCGCTGCACGCCCGCATCGACGCGGATGCGTCGCCGCACCGCTCCAAGCGTGCGCGGATCATACGCTGGGCGGGTTGGAGCGCCGCCGCCATGCTGGGCGTTGCACTCGTCGTGGGCGGCTACCTCGTCGGCCACGACATGCACAAGGCGGCCATGGAATCGTACTATACATTCACCAATACCGGCCGCAAACCCGAATCCCTCCGGCTGCTGGACGGAACGCAGGTCTGGCTGGCGCAGGGATCGACCCTGAGCTACGGCAAGACGTTCAGTCCGCACGACCGCACGGTGAAACTCGACGGAGAGGCCTTTTTCGACGTGGCTTCCGACAGGGACCATCCGTTTTTCGTGAAGACCAATACGGTGGTGGTCAAGGTCGTCGGCACTTCGTTCAACGTCAAGATGTATAAGGATACGGACGATACGGAGGTCGTGCTCGAACGCGGCGTGGTCAAACTCCAGTTCGGCGACAACGACAACATGATTACCATGCAGCCGGGACAGAAGATCTACTATTCGTCCGCTTCGCACGACATCTCCATCTCCGAGGTCAACGTGGAGTATCTGATGCTGCTCAAGTACGGCATGATCTCGATGTCCGATGTCCGTGTGGCCGAGATCATCCGCAAGGTGGAGGAGATCTACAGCGTCGATATAGAGACCGTCGCGCCTCTCGACGACGACCGGCTGTATAACTTCAACTTCCTGAAGTCCAATACGCTCGATGACGTGCTGGACATCATCGAGAAGATGTCGGGCGTGAAATGCCGTCCCGCGCCGGCGGCCGTCACGGAATAGAAACAAGAAACGACTTAAACCGAATAGCTGAATAGAAACCTAAATTTTCAACTGCCTATGAACTAAACCCTGATTCCATTCATCCGAATCATGTTGGCACATCCGGGCCCGGTGCTGCTGCTTTCCTCGATCAGTTTAAAACTTTACAGTCCTAATCATGAAGAAAAATTTATCTGTTTTTCGGACGGGATGCTGTATGTTGCTGCTGTTGCTGTGCAACGTCTTTACGTTGTCGGCGGCTGAAGAGCTGTATGCACAACACTACAATGTCACCCTGTCCCTGCGAAATGCAACCGTCAAGGAAGCGGTCGATGCGGTGACCCGGCAAACCGGAATTGCATTTTCGTACGAATCGTCGGTCGGCGTCATGCCGCTCGGCAATGTGGAAATCCGTGTGGACGGCGGCGCTGTCGATGCCGTTCTCGGTCCGCTGTTCGCCGACAAAGGCATCGCGTGGCAGGTCGTCGACGGCGTCGTGATCCTGACCCGGCAAAACTCCCCCCCCCAATCGGATTCCGGTCGTAGGCTGACCGTCAGGGGCCGGATAACCGCCGGCGCCGGCGAGTCGGTCGTCGGTGCGACGGTCATGGTCAAAGGCACCCAGACGGGCGTCTCGTCCGACGTTGAGGGCAATTACGAAATCGTCGTTCCCGGTCCGGGTTCGGTGCTGGTATTCAATTATCTGGGTTATCAGCCTCAGGAGATCGCGGTCGGCAACCGGACGCAGATCGACGTGCGGCTCGCCGAGGACAACAACGTGCTGGACGACGTGGTGGTCGTCGGTTACGGCACCCAGTCGCGCCGCACGCTGACCAGCGCCGTCTCGAAAGTGAGCGGCGCCGATCTGGAAGGCGTTCCGGTCAATTCGATCGGCGATGCCCTGAAAGGCAAGGTTCCGGGCGTACGCGTCTCGACGGCCAACAACCAGCCGGGCAGCGATCCGGTGTTCCTGATCCGCGGCGGTTCGTCGATCAACCAGTCCAATGCGCCGATCATCATCGTGGACGGCGTCCGCCGCGAGATGACCGGACTCAATACGAACGACATCGAGTCGATCGAAATCCTGAAGGACGCCGCTTCGGCGGGTATTTACGGAGCCAGCGCGTCGAACGGCGTGATTCTGGTGACCACCAAGAAGGGCAACCGCGCCAAAGGTCCCCAGATTACGTTCGAGGCGCAGGCCGCATGGACCTCGCCCGCGACGAAATTCGACCTGATGGACGCCCGCGACTATGTCGTCACCATGCGCCGCGCGCTGAACGACTGCCCCGGATATACCTACGGACAGCAGGTGCTCACGGGCGCCAACTCGGCCGGTATCGGCAACGGCGATTCGTCGATCTGGACGACCCGCTACCTGCAGGAGGGCGAAAGCGTGCCCCGCGGCTGGAGTTCGGTGGTCGATCCGGTCGATCCGTCGAAGATCATCGTTTTTCAGGATAACGACCAGCAGAGCCAGTGGTTCGACGACTCCTACTGGATGCAGTACTACGTCGGCGTGAACGGCGGCAGCGACAAGGTGACCTACGCCGCTTCGGCCAGCTACATGAAAGACGGCGGCATCGGCATCAATACCGATTTCTCCCGTTTTACGTTCCACGGCAACACCTCCTTCAAGATCACCAAGAGCCTTACGGCCGGTACGACCTTCGACTACTCGGAGACCAGCGGCAACGAGATCCCTTCGAGCGGCATCGGCAACTACTGGACGATTCTGGGCCGCGGCATGTTCATGCCCGCCACCCACCGCGACTACCTCGAAGACGGCCAGCCCGGTCAGGGTACCAACAGTACGACCATCTCGGCGGCATGGTTCGACCGCTACTATACCAACAACTATGTGACCCGCCGCTCCACGGCCAACTTCAACCTCAAGTGGGATATTGTCGACGGCCTGTCGGCTTTCGCCCAGATCGCCAACCACAACTCCTACAAGAACAGCTACCAGTATCTGGCCGGCAACGCCATCAGCCAGACCCGCCAGACCTACGAAGGGTGGTCGCAGACCAACCGCCTGAGTTTTCAGGCGCACGTCGATTACAACAAATCCTTCGGCGACCACAATCTCAGTGCCATGGCCGGATACGACTTCCTCAAGCGCAAGATCAACGGCATGTCGATGACCGTGCAGGGCGCCGAGTCCGACAAGACCCCGACGCTGGGGGCGGGCACCACGCCTACCGCATGGACCGACACCCAGACGCCGTGGTGCCAGATCTCCTATTTCGGACGTCTGAACTACAACTACAAGGAGAAATACATGCTGGGCTTCACCATGCGCGCCGACGGTTCGTCGCTCTTCGCCAAGGATAACCGCTGGGGCTATTTCCCCGCCGTTTCGGCCGGCTGGGTCGTTTCCGAGGAGAAGTTCTGGAACGTCGAGAAGTTCAACCAGCTGAAACTCCGCCTGAGCTACGGTCTGACGGGTAACAACAACGTCGATTATTACGACACGCTCGGCGCTTACAGCGTGACGGGCATCTATGCCGGTTCGGGCGCTACGCTCGCTTCGACGCTGCCCAACCTCGGCCTGACGTGGGAGAAGACCAAGCAGTTCGACATCGGTCTCGACATGGCGTTCTTCAACAACCGCCTGCGCGTGGCCGCCGACTATTACAGTAAGAAGTCGGAAGACCTGCTCTTCGACGTTTCGCTGCCCGATACGTCGGGATACGGCTCGGCCATGCAGAACGTCGGTTCGATCCGCTTCTACGGTCTCGAATTCGAAATTTCGTCGGTGAACGTCAGCACCAAGAATTTCAGCTGGACGACCGACTTCACCTACTCGTTCAACGCCAACAAGGTGCTGTCGCTGCCCGACGAGTATTACTATAAGGATATCGACGGCAAAGACGCATGGCGCATCGGCGGCTATACGATGTCCGAGTCGGGCTACCGCTTCGGCGGCACGGCCGTCGGCGAGCCGCTGGGACGCATCTACGGCTACAAGACCTCCCATATCATCGAATCCGAGGCGCAGGCCGACGCCGCGCTTTACGACTCCAACTCGCACGGCTACCGCCGTTCGGACGGCCTGTCGATCGCCGGACGCAAGGACGTGGGCGACTACGAGTGGAAAAACCGCGCGGGGTCGGCGCTTACGGCCGACGGCCGCGAGCAGATCAACGGCGAGGACATGTTCCTGCTGGGCAATGTCGTGCCCCATTCGACGGGCGGTATGAACAATACCTTCAAATTCAAGAACCTGACCCTTTCGGTCTACCTCGACTATGCGCTGGGACATTCGATCTACAACTACCAGTATACGCGCTGCTTCCAGACCTCGATGGGCAACTGCAACTGGAATCTGGTCTACGATGCCCTGAATACATGGCAGAAGCCCGGCGACGACACCAAGTTCGCCCGCCTGACTCCCAACGACGCCGACGGCGGCAACCGCAACTACTCGCGCATTTCGAATATCAACGTGCAGAAGGCCGATTACCTCTGCCTGCGCGACGTGACGCTCTCCTACGATCTCCCGCTGCGCTGGATCCGCAAGGTCGGTCTGGGCCGTCTGACCGTTTCCGTGTCGGGCAACACGCTCTGCTACTGGACCGGCGTCAAGGGTATTTCGCCCGAATCCGCCTCGGTCGGCAGCTCGACGGGCATGTACAGCGTTACCAGTTCGAGCGCCACTTCGTTCAACAACTATCCTCCGACGCGCAAGGTGCTCTTCGGCCTCAAGGCGACCTTCTGAGAATGCGGATGATTCGGTGATCTAAAAACAAGAATGCTATGAAAATATATGGAATAATCCTTTCTGTTCTGGGGGCCGCCTCGGTTGCGCTGAGCACTTCCTGTCACGGGGAACTCGACGTCACGCAGTCCGACAAGCTCAACACCACCAACATGTGGACCAGCGAGAGCGACGCCCTCACCGCCACTACCGGCATCTACTACCGCCTGCGGCAGGCGTTCGCCCAAAGCAAGGCCAATCCTTTCTTCTGGGGCGAACTGCGCGTCGGCCCGGCCATGTGGGGCAAGGGCACCGGCCGCTCGCTGTGCGACAACGACATGCTGGACGTCATGCTCAACACCCTCAGCGCCTCCGACGCCTCGACCGACTGGAGCTATCTCTACACCACCATCGACCAGTGCAATCAGGTGCTCAAATACGCTCCCGGAATCGGCATGTCCGAGGACAATATGAACTACTGTCTGGGCAACGCCCGTTTCATCCGGGCGTACTGCTACTTCTGGATCGCCCGCGTGTGGGGCGACGCTCCGGTGATTACGACTCCGACCGAGGGAACCGGCGAGGCGATCTATCCCTCGCGCCATCCGGTCGCCGAGGTCTATGCCCGGATCGAAGACGACCTGAACGCTGCGGCGGGGTATATCAGGACCAATGCGAAGGGTTGCTACTATGCGACGGCCGACAACGTCAATCTGCTCCGTGCCGACTTCGCGCTCTGGATGTATGCGGCGGGCGGCGGCGACGGTTATCTGACCATGGCCGAGACGGCTTTGGGCGCGGTGCAGTCGGCCGGCCTGCTCGACCGGTTCGCCGATGTGTTCAGCATCTCGAACAAAAAGAACAAGGAGATCGCTTTCGCCCTGCATCTGGAGAACGGCGAGTATACGTCGGGCAGCTACTTCTCCTACTTCATCTGGGGCAGCACCCAGATCAAGGCCGAGTACCGCAACGCTCCCGACGGGGTGCCCGTCAGTTCGAACCAGTGGTTCCTCTACTCGGACGACTTCATCGGGTTCCTCAAGCAGAGCAAGGAGCTGGGCGACCAGCGGACCGATGTGACCTACATGGAGCGCACGGGCGTCAGCGATATGTACGAAGTCATCCAGTGGCCCAACAAGCTCATCGGCAATATCTCTACGGGCACGATGGTCTGGGAGCAGGATTTCATCCTCTACCGCTATGCGCAGTATTACACCATGCTGGCCGAACTGCGCTACCACCGGAAGGACTATTCGGGAGCGCTCACGGCCCTCAATACGCTGGCGCAGCGCGCCTACGGCAAAGCGAATTTCTATACCGACTCCTCGGCCGCGGCCGTCCGGCAGGCGCTCGTGGACGAGAACCTCAAGGAGTTCGCCGAAGAGGGCAACGTCTATTTCACGCTGATCCGTCTGGGGGCGATCCATGATTATAATCCCTACCGCTATGTGGACGGGCTGGGACAGTGCGGCATCGACACGTCGCGCCCCAACCAGCTGCTGATGCCCGTGTCGAAGAAGGCGATGAACAAGAACAACAAGATCACGCAGACACAGGGCTGGTCGTAACGGTGTATTGTTTAATGAAAAAAGCTGACTCAGAATGAAAACATTACGAATGCTATATACGGCGGCGCTGCTTTCCGCAGCCATGCTGCTTGCGGGCTGTTATTCGACCGATACCGACGACGACCTGCTTTCGACGGCGACGCTCATCAGCATCTATCCCTCGACGGTCTCGGTCGGCAGCGCCGCCGCGACCCAGAATGTGGTCGTCACGCTCGCCCCGAAGTCGAAGCGGAATCTGGACTGGTCCTGTTCGGTCCAGTCCGCATGGGTGACCGCGGTCCGGGAAAAGGTCCCCGGCGAAAGCACGGGAACCGTTTATGAGGACGCCGTTGTCCTCGCCTTCCTCGAAAATACGGCTTACAAACGTCAGACGACGCTTACGATCACGGCCTCCGACGGCACTGTGCTGGAAGTCCCGGTCGTGCAGAAGGGCATCTATGCCGACGCCTATGTGAAGGCCGCGCCCGAATCGCTGACCTTCATGGCCGAGAATCCGCAGCCCGCTGCCGTTGCGATCGACACCAATATGGACACCTTTGCGGCCGTGTCCGATTCCGACTGGTGTACGGTCGTCGATAACGGCGACGGCACGATAACGGTGACCTGCACCGAATACGGCGACAATACGGCGGACCGCACGGCCGAAATCACCGTCACGGCCGGCACGCCCGACACGAGCGAAGCCCGGACGGTCATTCCCGTCACCCAGCTGCGCAAGGACGTCTACTGCTACCTCTACGGCAGCGGCGTGCCCAAGTACCCGACCCGCGAGAAGTGGGGTCAGATGACCAAACTTTCCGACCGGGTGTATGTGGACAGCGTCTATGTCAAGAACGGACGTTTCTCGGTTTACACGACCGAAGGCGATACCTACCACCTCGACGGCGCCGGCAATCTCTCGGCGGCCGAAACCGACCTGACGGTCGATGTGGCCGGACTGCGGATCGTTACGCTCAACCTGAACGAGAAGACCTATTCGATCGAGCGCATCACGACTCCCAACTGTCTGCCCGACAGCGAAGTGGCGAAATACGCGACCTCGACCTACACGGCCAACGGCCGCACCAAGGTCTGGATGCGCGCGGGTCTCGACTGGAACGGCGGCGAGAATATCGGCGGCATCAAGCTCGGCAGCCGCATGGTCTCCGATGCGAACAACGTCGGCGGCTATACGTCGAACGTCAGCAGCTACGAGACGGTCCGTGTGAGCGATTACGACGAAGTCGAGAGCGGCGGCAAGGCGCAGGGCGAAGTGGAGATGTCCGCCAAATACGGCCGCATCTATACGCTGACCGAGTTCCTGACGGGCACCCCGAAGGCCGCCGTTGAGCTGGCGCGCCTGCTTACGGACTGGCCTGCGGAGTACCGTCCCGGCAGTACGTTCGTCGATGCCGTCGGCAACGATATCCCCGTGAGCAGCGTGAAGTCGCTTGCCTCTGCCGATTTCGAGAATACGCCGAGTCTTTCGATGCAGATTCAGGGCATCTGCCCCTACGGCTGGCATGTAGCCAACGTGCAGGACTTCTACGACATGCTCTGCGCCGCGGCTGCAGCCAAGGGCGTGACGCCGAATCCGCTCAGCGCCATGATCGGAAAGTGGAGCGTGCCCGATGTGCTGCGTTCGGCCGAAGGGTGGAGTGCGGCGCCGACGCGCCACGCGGCCGCCGATGCGTTCGGATTCGACTTCTTCCCGCAGGGCCGCCGGCTGTTCAAGTCCGGGTATCAGTATTATGCTTCCCGCGGCGAGATGTTCATCTGCCATCCGGGCGGTTTGAGCAGCGGCGTCTACCAGTGCTGGCGTATCAATGCGCTGACCAACAATGCCGCGGACCTGACCGTCAGCACCACCTATAATATCGGCGACTGCTCGGCGTCGTTCCGCTGCGTCAAGAATTACGAGAATTTTTAAGGACCGACCGGCTGCGGGGCATACCCGCCCTGCGGCCGGATCTTAACAACGAATCTGAATTATGAAAGTACTGAAACTGCTCCTGCTGTTTGCGATGGGCGCTTCCCTTTCGCTGGCAGGCTGCGACGACGATTACCTGTACCCGGTCGAATATCCCGTGTACGATCCCGACGGCGGTTCGGATAACGGCGGCGGCGATGAAATTCCCGTTCCCGAAAAGGTGAACAACAAGGTCGTCGCCCACCGCGGCGGCTCGGCCGAGGCCGGGACCGCCAAATATCCCGACAACTCGATCGCTTCGCTCAGTTACGCCATCAGTCTGGGGTGTTACGCCTCGGAGTGCGATATTTACTGGACTGCCGACAACAACGTCGTCGTCGCGCATGCCGCCAACGGCTGTTATGTGAACAACCTCAAGCCGTGGGAACACACGCTCGACGAACTGCGTGCCGCGGGCAAGCTCTCCAACGGCGAGCTGCTGCCGACGTTGGAGGAGTTTATCGACGTGGCGCTCCATGCCGGAACGACGCGGCTCTGGCTCGACGTGAAACGGATCGAGGTGGGCGGCGCGACCTCCAACACGGCCGAGTCGGTCAAGGCCTGCTCGCGGGCCTGCGAGATCATCAGGGAGAAGAAGGCCCAGCATTTCTGCGAGTTCATCGTTTCGGGCAATGCCGCCATCTGGGCGGGATGTTATTCCGCGGCCCAGTTGGCCGGCATCAAGGTCGGCTGGATGAGCTACTCGGCGCCTTCGGCCTATAAGTCCTATCTCGATCCGTGGGCGAACCTCGACTACTCGAACTTCTTTGCCGGCGGCGCTGAAGTTTCGAATCCGAAGCACCCGCTGCAGAGCTACCTCGACGCCGGTGTCGCGCTGAGCGTCTACAATGCCGATACGGACCCCGAAATGACCTACGTCCTGAAATATTACCCCAAGATGAAGGCCGTATGTACGAACTACCCGGCGAAACTGCTGGGCAGAATCGGGTCGGAGGGGCTGTAGTGCGTCGCACCCGAATTTTTACGGGAGTCTTTATGACAGAAAGTGAGCCGGACCGTCCGGCTCACTTTCCGTTTTGCGCCCGCTCCGGAAGCCGCCGCGCGGAGAGTTTCCATGGTAGGATCTGAGATTTCCCGGACCGCGGATTTCCCGGACTGCGGAATAAAATAATTTGGAAAGTTTGTAATGCCGGGCATTTGTTTTAATTTTGTTCAATCCAAAATTACGACGATGCAACCTCGGAACTTTCTTTTCTCCTTCGGATTCTTGTGGACCGTGCTGGCGTGCACTCTTTTGCCGGGGTGTGCCGACCGTCCGGAGTATTCGCTGCAGACCGAGGCGGCATTGGAACGGCTCGACGCGGAACTCTCCAACAAGCCCCGCTACCAGCAGTGGCGGCAGGAGCAGGCCGACGCGCTGCGCAGCCGGATCGACGACGGACTGCCGCCCTTGGAGCGTGCCGAACGGCTCTTTGCCGTCGCGCAGATTTACGTGACTTTCCACCTCGATTCTTCGGCTTATTATGTCGAACGGCTCTACCGGCTGGCCGAGCGGACCGGGTCGCGGCACGTGCGCCGCTTCGCCCTGCTGGGCGACATCGACGTCTGGCTGGGGCGGGGGCAGGTCAGTCTGGCCGAGGAGCTTTTCCGGAAGATCGATACGGCCGGTATGACGCCCGGCGAATACAGGGCTTGGCATTCGCGCTACAGCTCGGTGGCTTCGCGCCGCTACGACGAAGCCGCGGATTCCCTTCAGAAGAGGGCGTGGGGCGATACGCTTTCCCATATCAGGAAGCTCTCGGTGCCGGGCTGCAGCGACCAGACCCGTACGCGCATGGCCGCCGCGCGGCTCAGCGAAACGGGTCGCTACGACGAGGCTCTGCAGCTGCTCGAACCGCTGACGGCCAAAAACCTGAGCCACCAGAATTTCGCCCTCGTCTACTATTCGATGGCGCATATCGCCAAGGGGCAGGGCGACGAGGACCGGATGCTCTATTATCTGGCCGAGTCCTCCATATCCGACCTGCGCGCCGGCACCCGCTCCTATTCGTCGCTGTACGATCTGGCCCTCGAACTTTTCGACCGCAAGGATTACGACCGGGCGACGGCCTACATGGGTTCGACCTTCGACGACGCGATCCGCTGCAAATCGGTGACGCGGATTCCCAACTCCTCTTCGGCGGTGGTGAAGATCAACGAGGCTGTGATTTCGAATATCGCCCAGCAGCAGAAGCTGATGTCCCGCACGATCTGGCTGGCCGGGATTTTCCTGATCGTGCTGATCGCGATCCTGTGGTTCGTCCTTTGGCAGCACCGCCGTCTGCAAGGCAGTCACGAACAGCTGATCCGGATGAGCGACCTGCTGCGCGAGAAGCACGACGAACTGCTGAAAAAGAACGATCATATCCGCGACATCAACAACGCGTTGGTCGATTCCAACCGCATCAAGGACCGCTATGTCTGCCATTATATCGACCTTTCGGTCCATTATATCAAGCAGATAGACGCCTTCCGCCGCGAAGTGTGCCGCATCGCCAAGACCAAGGGCGCCGACGAAGTCGTGCGGCGTCTCAATTCGTCGCAGGTGATCGACGGCGAGTACCAGAAATTCTACCAGTCGTTCGACAGCTCCTTTCTGGATATCTTCCCCAACTTTATCGGACAGGTCAACGAGCTGCTGCAACCTGAGTTCCGGTTTACGCCGCGCTCCGATTCGTCGCTGACTACCGAGCTGCGCATTCTGGCCGCCATCCGGCTGGGGATTACCGACAGCGGGCATATCGCCTCGCTGCTCAACTGCGCCTCGGCGACGGTCTATACCTACCGCACCAAGCTGCGTAATGCGGCTCTCGACCGTGACAATTTCGAGGAACAGGTCTCGAAAACAGGGTTGTGACATGTCCGGAGTCTATATAATCCGGGGTTTGGGCGTGTTTTTTATTTTTCTGAAAATCAGTTGTATATAGACCGATATAGTTCTATATAGTTCGATATGTACGCTGGAAAACTCATAAAATAAAGGTAACTTTGTCTTGACCGTCCGACGCAGGCCCTAAACGTGTCTGTCCTCCGGACGGCGCCCTTCGCCGCGGCCTGCCGCCGGGCGCGGGACGATGCCGGAGCCGACCCCTCCGGATGAAGGCCGACACCAAATATATAAAAGAACCGATAAACCTTAAACTTATGTTATCTCGATCCAATCTTTGCAGCGGACTCGCCCGGACGTGCGGTTTCGCGCTGCTGCTTGCGACGGGCGTTTCGTGCGCGTCGCCCCAGAATGTGCTCACCGAAGCCGAGGCTGCCGACGGCTGGGAGCTGCTGTTCGACGGCAAGACGCTCGACCAGTGGAAAGATTACAACGGCGATTCGCTCACGCAGCCGTGGCACGTCGTGGACGGCTGCATTCAGGCCAACGGCGACGGCAGCGACCTTTCGGGCTACATCGTCACCAAGAAACAGTACGAAAACTTCATCCTCGACTGGGACTGGAAACTCTCCTACGGCGGCAACAGCGGCATGCTCTACCACGTGCTCGAAGATCCCTATTTCAAGGTCCCCTACGTGACGGGTCCCGAATACCAGCTGATCGACAACGACGGCTGGGAGGCCGAGAACGCTCCGACCAAACTTGAGGAGTGGCAGCGGCTGGGCGTGGATTACGCCATGCACCTGCCCGATCCCGATTCGATGTTCGTCAACCCGCAGGGCGAGTGGAACAACTCGCGCATCGTCTGCGACAACGGCCATGTCGAGCACTGGCTCAACGGACACAAGATCCTCGAATTCGATGCCTATACCGACGACTGGTTCGCCCGCAAGAACAGCGGCAAGTGGGAGACGGCTCCCGAATACGGACTGGCCCGCCGGGGCGTCATCTGCCTGCAGGACCACGGCTATCCGGCCTCGTTCCGCAACCTGAAGATCAAGGAGCTGCCGCGCAAGGCGGGCCGTGAAGTCGAGCTTTTCAACGGAAAAGACCTCACGGGCTGGGAAGCCTACGGCACGGAGAAGTGGTACGTGGACAAGGAGGGCAACCTCGTCTGCGAGAGCGGTCCCGACAAGGAGTACGGCTATCTCGCCACGCGTGAATATTACAACGACTTCGACCTGACGCTCGAATTCAAACAGCTCGCCAACGGCAATTCGGGCGTCTTCTTCCGTTCGTTCGTCGAGCCGCCCGTGAAGGTCCACGGCTGGCAGTGCGAGGTGGCTCCCAAGGGCCACGACACGGCGGGCATTTACGAATCCTACGGCCGCGGATGGCTGGTTCAGATTCCCGACGAGAAGGAGAACATCCTCAAGGAGGGCCAGTGGAATACGCTGCGCCTGCGGGTCGAGGGCGACCGGGTGCAGACGTGGCTCAACGGCGAGGAGATGGTGGACATTACCGACGCCAAGATCGGCGCCGCACAGGGCCGCATTGCCCTGCAGATCCACGACGGCGGCGGGATCAAGGTGCAGTGGCGCAATTTCCGCCTGACGACTTTATAAACTACTAACATTCCGATAAACATGAGTACCTCCCGTAGAGATTTTCTGAAGACGCTGGGCGGCATGGCGCTGCTGACGATCGTCCCGCGCCAAGTGCTCGGCGGCCCGAAGTTCACCGCTCCGAGCGACCAGCTCACCAAAGGCATCATCGGCGTGGGCGGCATCGGCAAGAGCAGCTACCACTTCACCAGCAACAAGGACTGCCGGCTGGTGGCAGTCTGCGACGTGGACCGCAAACACCTCGAAAGCGCCGTCGCGCTGGGACAGAAGAAGTTCGGCGAGACGCTGGAAGCCTACAGCGACTTCCGCCGCCTGATCACCGACCCCAATATCGACATCGTGCATATCGCCACGCCGCCGCACTGGCACGGCATCATGGCCGTCGAGGCGGCCAAGGCCGGCAAGGACATCTGGTGCGAGAAACCGATGACGCGCACCATCGGCGAAGGCAAGCGCGTAGCTGAAGCCGTCCGGCGCAACAACCGCATCTTCCGCCTGAACACTTGGTTCCGCTTCAAGGATACCTTCTATGGTCTCGGCACGACGGTCGAGCCGCTCAAGAAGCTGATCGACAGCGGCCTGCTGGGCTGGCCGCTCAAGGTGACCATTTCGGGCACCACCGGATTCACGTGGAAGTTCTTCTGGGTGGGCCGGGAAAACCTCGCTCCGGAACCTGTTCCCGCCGAGCTGGATTACGACATGTGGCTCGGACCGGCGCCCTACAAACCCTACAACAAACACCGCGTGCACAGCACCTTCCGCGGCTACTGGGACTATGACGGCGGCGGTCTTACCGACATGGGCCAGCACTACATGGACCCCGTGCAGTACCTGCTGGGCAAGGACGAGACGTCGCCCGTCAAGATCGAGGTGGACGCTCCGCAGCAGCATCCCGACGCCGTGGGCATCTGGCGTAAAATCGTCTATACCTACGATGACGGCTGCCAGATCGTCCTCGAAGGCGAGGGCTTCGAAAGCGAGGGCGACACGCCCTATATCGAAGGTCCGCTGGGCAAGGTCTACAAGGGTTTCCGCTGCACCATTCCCGACGTGATGGAGAAACTGGCCGAGATGCCCGATCCCGAACTGCAGAACACCGATTTTCTGGAGTGCGTGCGCACGCGGCGCAAATTCGCGCTCGACGAGCAGATCGGTCACCGCAGTTCGACGCTCGTGAATCTGGGCGCCTGCGCCCTGCGGCTGAACCGCACCCTGCACTTCGATCCCGACACCCAACTCTTCATCGGCGACGATGCCGCCAACCGACTGATCGATCAGCCGATGCGCGGCCCGTGGCATATTTAGCACCTGTTACCATGAAAAAGATAATCACACGACTGTTTATTCTGGGCGCCCTGATCGCCCTGCTGCCCGCAGGGGTTGCCGCCCAGCAGCTCGACGCCCGGCAGCGCAACGCCGAGACCGTCGTTGCCGACGGTCTGGCCCAGCTTCCGGCCGCCACGCCCGCCGTTTTCAACGAAGTGATGGGCGAACTTGCCGCTACGGGAAGCGCCGGTGTCGAAATGATCGCCGGCATGCTCACTCCCGCCGACAAGGGTAAGAACGCGACGCTCGAATACGCCCTGAACGGCATCACTGCCTATGCGACCGCCTCCGGAAACGAAGCCCTGTGCGCCGATGTCCGCAAGGGACTGGTTCGGGCGATCGAACGCTGCGCCGACAACGCCAACCGCGCTTTCCTCTTCTCGCAGCTGCAGCTCTGCTCCGCGGCGGAGGACGCCGCATGGATACTGCCTTATCTGGACGACTCCTATCTGGCCGACTATGCGATCCGTGCGCTGATCTCTACGCCCGGCACCGAGCCGGTTCTGCTCGCCGAGGCCCGCAAGGAGGGCCTTGCGGCCGAACGGAAACGCGCGCTGGCCTATGCTTTCGCCGAAAAGCGGATGACGCAGGCCGAACCCCTCCTGCTGGGATGGCTCGGCGGCGCCGACGCTCGGACGGCCGAACAGATTTACAATGCGCTGGCCGTCTGCGGTTCGCGCGCTTCGCTCAAACCGCTGGCCGCCGCAGCCGCCGGGGCCGGTTACGGCTGGGATAACACCGGCGCTGCCGATGCCTATCTGCGCCTGCTTGCGAACCTCGTGGCCGCGGGAGACGCCCAGCCGGCCGTGAAAGCCGTCAAGGGCCTGCTCAAGTGCGACCGCCAATACGTGCGCGGTGCGGCTCTCGCGGTGCTTGCCGATGCGCTCGGCACCGAAAAGGCGATGCCTTACGTGTTGGCCGCCGTCAAGGAGGGACCTGCCGAATACCGCTATGCCGCTTTGCAGACGCTCGGCAAGGGCGACGACGAGATCTTTGCGCGGGTTACCGCCGGCATGCCGCGCTATGACGCCGAAACCCGGACCGCGGTGCTCGCATGGCTGGGTGACTGCGGCGCCGTGTCGCAGAGCGGTGTGATTACGGGCGCCGTGACTTCGTCCGACGACCGGGTCGCACGGGCCGCCATCGAAGCTTCGGGCCGCATCGGCGGCGAGCAGGCGCTCGCGGCGCTGGTCTCGGCGCTCGAAGGTCCTCATGCCGGAGCTGCCGAGAAAGCCCTGCTGGCCTTCAACGGCCGCATCGACCCGATGGTCGAACGACTGCTTGCGCGGGACGACGCCAAGGTGCTCGTTCCGGCCCTCAGGCTGGCCGCCGCGCGCCGCATGACCGTGGCTGCGGACCGCGTCTTCGCACTGCTGGAGACTTCCGACAAGCAGGTGCGCGAAGCCGCCTATGCCGCTCTGCCCTATGTGACCGGACCCGGTCATATGGACCGTCTGGCCGGACTGCTCGATGCCGCCGACGGACAGCATGCGGTGCAAATCCAGACCGCGCTGATCCGCACTTCGGCGCAGCTTCCGGCCGACAAACGCTACGGCGCGATCGCCGGCTACATGCAGGCGTCGAAAATTCCGGCGCGCTATTATCCCGTGCTGGCGCAAACCGGCACCCCCGAAGCTGTCGCCAGCCTGCTGGCCGGATTCCGCGAGGGTGACCGCGAAGCCGCTTTCGCCGCCCTGCTGACGGTCGAAAGCCCTGCGATGACCGATATCCTTTACCGCATCGCCGCCGAAAATCCGGCTCTGGCCGATCGCGCCCTGATGCGTTATGCCGACCTCTGCGCCAAACAGCCTGCGACTCCGGTCCGCCGCTGCCAGCTCTACCGGCAGGGACTCGAACTCAAACCCTCGGCTGCCGTGCGGAACAAACTGCTCGGCTACCTTGCGGGCGTCCATGAAGTGCCCGCCCTGATGCTGGCCGCCGACTACCTCTCCGACCCCGAAACCGCCGGAGCTGCCGCCGCGGCCGTGAAGACGATCGTCGCCAAGAGCGCTCCGATGCCGGGCGGCGAGGCTGTCCGCAGTGCGCTGGAGCAGGCCCGCGAGGTCTACAGGGAACTGGCCAAATCCGACGCCGACGCGGGATACGCCGTCGATGAGATCACCGGACTGCTCGGCAAGATCCCCGCTGCGGGCTTCGCCCTTCTTCCGACTGCGGGTCTCGAAGGATGGACCGCCGTGACCGCCGATCCCGCCGGTGAGCGGAAACTTTCGGCCCGCCGGATCGCCGGCCTGCGCAAAGCCGCCGCCGAAGCGATGGCCGCGAACTGGAGCGCGGACGGAAACGCCCTCGTTTTCGCAGGCAAGGCTCCGAGTACGATCGGTACCGAAAAGGAATACGAGAATTTCGAACTCTGGCTCGAATGGCGTTCCGAAGGCGAAGCCGGGCTTGCCGTGCGTTCGATGTCCCAAATCCGGCTGGGCGGAGCGGAAGGCACCGGCCTGAAGACGCTGGGGCAGACCGATACCCCGGCCGCCGCTGCGGACAACGCTCCCGGCACATGGAATACGCTCTACGCCAAGGTCGTCGATGACCGCATCACGCTGATCGAGAACGGGGTGACGCTCGCCGAGAACGTCGTGCTGACGAACCCCTGCGCACCCGGCGAACCGGTCTGCGTACGCGGCCGCATCGAACTGTCGGGTCTGGCGGCTCCTGCCTGCTTCCGCAACCTCTACATCGGCGAACTGCCCTCGACGCCTGTTTTCGAACTTTCGCCCGAAGAGGCGGCGCAGGGCTACGAAGTGCTCTTCGACGGCCGTTCGCTGCACAAATGGACGGGCAACACGGTCAATTACGTTCCGCTGGACGGCACGATCGACGTGACCGCCTCCTATGGCGGATCGGGCAACCTCTATACGGTCAAGGAGTACGGCGATTTCGACCTGCGCTTCGAGTTCCGCTTCCTGCGCCGGGGCGTCAACAACGGCATCGGCATCCGTACGCCGATGGGCGTGGACGCCGCCTATCACGGCATGGAAATCCAGATTCTCGACCACGACGCGCCGATCTACAAGAACCTGCGCATCTACCAGCAGCACGGCTCCGTCTACGGCATCATCCCGGCGCAGGAACACGTCGTGTTCGGCGATCTGGGGACGTGGAATACGATGGAGATACACGCCGTGGGCGACCGCATTACGGTCACGGTCAACGGCCGCGTGATCCTCGACGGCGATATCCGCCAAGCCTGCAAGGGACACAACGTCTCGGAGGACGGCTCGAAGAAGAATCCCTATACCGTGGACGGCAAGAACCATCCCGGACTCTTCAATAAGAAAGGCCACCTCGGTCTGCTGGGCCACGGTGCGGGCATCCAGTTCCGCAACCTGCGCGTGCTGGACCTGAGCGCCGGCCGCCAATAGACGGCGCTGCCCGCCTCCCGTGCGGATGATCCCGCACGGGAGGCGGACTCCGCACGGATGCGGCGCGGGCCGCAATTGTGAAACGCAAAAACTGCAAGACTATGTTTATACCCTGTATGATCGGATACGGCCAGCTGCTGATTATCGTATTCGTCGTGATACTGCTCTTCGGCGGCGCGAAAATCCCCGAACTGATGCGCGGCATGGGCCGCGGCGTGCGGGAGTTCAAGGACGCCATGAATACGGACTATTCGTCCGAAAACAAAAAGCCGAATCCGGCGGATGTCTCCGGAGACAAACCGGCGGATAAATAGTCCGGAGCACGGCGCGAATTCCCCAACGAACCGATATGTCGAAACCCAACGCCGGAAACGAAAGCGCGGAGATGGACTTCTGGTCCCATTTCGCGGCGCTGCGCCCCCATTTGGTGCGCGGTGCCGCCGCTGTCGTCGTGATCGCCGTCGCCGCATTTTTCGCCCGGCACTTCCTGATCGACGTGGTGCTTTTCGGCCCCAAGAGCGCCGGTTTCCCGACCAACCGGCTGCTGCTGGAGACCGGACACGGTCTCGCCGCGCTCTGCGGCTGGATCAACGGTCTGACAGGACTCTCGCTGAGCGTCAATCCCGAAGCGTTCGACGTCTCGAACCTCGATTTCCGGGTTATCAATACCGCCATGGCGGGGCAGTTCAACCTGCACATGAAAATCTCGTTCGTGACGGGTCTCGTGCTGGCCATGCCCTACGTCCTCTGGGAGTTCTGGCGTTTCGTGAGGCCCGCGCTCACGCAGCGCGAAATCGCCGCCACGCACCGCTTCGTATTCTGGGTCTCGGCCTGCTTCTTCACGGGCCTGCTTTTCGGCTATTTCGTCATCGTGCCGCTCTCGGTCAGCTTCTTCATCAATTACGAAGCCAGCGCTTCGATCGTCAACATGATCGACGTGAATCAGTACCTTTCGACCGTCATCGTCGCATCGCTGGCCTCGGCGCTGGTGTTCCAGCTGCCGCTGCTGGTCTACTTCCTGACCCGTATGGGGCTGGTCTCGTCGTCGTTTCTGAAACGCTACCGCCGGCACGCTTTCGTCGGCCTGCTGGTGATCGCCGCGATCATCACGCCGCCCGACATTTTCAGCCTGATTCTGGTTATCATACCTCTTTACTGGCTCTACGAACTTAGCATCCGTCTTTCCTCCCGCATCGAACGCCGTGATGCGGACGGCGGAGCCGTGGCAGCCGCTGTAATTTCCGCAACATCCGATGAAAACTGAAACAACCCTCTCCCGGCCCGTGCGGATCGTCGTGATCGGCGCCGGCAACCGGGCGCATAAATACCTCGAATACGCCCGCCGGAATCCCGAACAGCTCCGGTTGGCCGCGATCGTCGAAGTCAACGACCTGCGCCGCCGCGCCATGGCCGACGCCTTCGGACTTCCCGACAAGTATTGCTACGCCCATTACGACGACTTCTTCGCCGAGAGGCTCGATGCCGACATGGTGCTGATTTCGACCCCCGAAAACGCCCATTTCGACCCGGCTGTGAAGGCTATCGACGCCGGATACCACGTCCTGCTCGAAAAGCCGATCGCCCAGCGTCTCGACGAATGCCGCGAAATCGCCCGGCGCGCCCGCCGGCGCGGCGTGCTGGTCGGCGTCTGCCATGTGCTGCGCTACCATCCCTATTTCGCCAAGATCCGCGAGCTGGTCGCTTCGGGCCGGCTGGGCCACGTCGTTTCGGTCAATCATACCGCTTCGGTCGGACTCGACCGGGCCACCCACAGCTACGTGCGCGGCATCTTCCGGCGCGAGAGCGAAGCCAATCCGATCCTGCTGGCCAAGTGCTGTCACGACATCGACTTCCTGCTGTGGCTGACGGGTTCGCACTGCCGCCGGCTCTCGTCGTTCGGGTCGCTGCGCTGGTTCCGTGCGGAGAACGCTCCCGAAGGCTCCGCCGCCCGGTGTCTCGACTGTCGGATAGAATCCGAATGCCCCTTCTCGGCGCGCGACCTCTACTACGTCCGCCGCGACTGGGTCTCGAACTTCGACGTGCCGCCCGGAGCGACGCTCGATGCGACGATTCTGGAGGAGCTGCGCACGGGAATGCTGGGCCGTTGCGTCTATCGTTGCGACAACGACGTGGTCGATCACCAGCTGCTTTCGATGGAGATGGACGACGAGGTGACGATGAGCCTTTCGATGGAGATGTTCACCAACGACGACTTCCGCAAGACCCACATCCGGCTGACGGGCGGCGAGATCGACGGCGACGAACGTACGCTGCGGGTCCGCAGGTTCCGCGGCGGGGATGCCGAGACCTATGATTTCTCGGACATCGCCGGACAGCCCTTCCACGCCGGGGCCGACCTGCAGCTGATCGGCGATTTCATCCGCGCGCTCCGCGACCCTTCGCGGCCGTTCCTCACCACGATCGACGATTCGATCGAGAGCCACCGCATCTGCTACGCCGCCGAACGCAGCCGCCGGACGGGGGAGACGATCCGGATGGATGCCGCCGAATGATTTGCTTCGAGAAGACCGGAATTCCGGTCTTCTCCCGTTTTAGCATTAACTTTGCTACCTTTGTCCGAAACATCTCCGCCATGCAAACCCTTTTCTTCTGGATCGACTCGGTCAATAATGTGCTCTGGTCTTATCTGCTGGTCGCCCTGCTGTTAGGCTGCGCCGTATGGTTCACCGTGCGTACGCGCGGCGTGCAGTTCCGCATGCTGCGCGAGATGCTCCGCGTGCTGGGGGAGTCGGCGGGCGGCGGACGGCGGGGCGAGCGGCATGTCTCGTCGTTTCAGGCCTTCGCCGTCTCGCTGGCGAGCCGCGTCGGTACGGGCAATCTCGCGGGCGTCGCCACGGCGATCGCCGTCGGCGGTCCGGGAGCCGTCTTCTGGATGTGGATCATCGCCCTGCTGGGGGCTTCGAGCGCCTTCGTCGAATCGACCCTCGCCCAGCTCTACAAACGCCGCGGCAGGGATTCCTATATCGGTGGTCCGGCCTATTATATGGAACGGGGACTGGGCCGGCGCTGGATGGGCGTGGTCTTCGCCGTACTGATCTCCGTCACGTTCGGCTTCGCCTTCAATTCGGTGCAGAGCAACACGATCTGCGCCGCATGGGAGGGCGCTTTCGGCTTCGACCACCATTGGGTCGGCATCGCCCTGACGCTGCTGACGCTGGGCGTTATCTTCGGCGGCATACACCGCATCGCCCGCGTGAGCGGGGTGGTGGTCCCGGTCATGGCGCTGGGGTATATCGCCCTTGCGCTGGGCGTGGTGCTCTTCAATTTCCGGCGGCTGCCCGAAGTCGTGGAGCTGATCGTCGCCAACGCTTTCGGCTGGGAGCAGGCGATGGGCGGCGGCGTGGGAGCCGCGCTGATGCAGGGCATCAAGCGGGGGTTGTTCAGCAACGAGGCGGGCATGGGTTCCGCGCCCAATGTCGCCGCCACGGCCCATGTCTCGCATCCCGTCAAGCAGGGGCTGATCCAGACCCTTGGGGTCTTCACCGATACGCTCGTAATCTGCACCTGCACGGCTTTCATCATCCTTTTTGGCGGCGTCCCCGACGCATCGCTGTCGGGCATCCGGCTTACGCAGGCCGCGCTGGTCAGCGAAATCGGCCCCGTCGGCAGTGTCTTCGTCGCCGTGGCGATCTTCCTCTTCGCTTTCAGCAGTATCATCGGCAACTACTATTACGGCGAAGCCAATATCCGCTTCATCACCCGCCGTCCGGGCGCACTGACCCTCTACCGGCTGCTGGTCGGGGCGATGGTGCTGTTCGGGGCCCTTGCCACGCTCGATCTGGCGTGGAGTCTTGCCGACATTACGATGGCGCTGATGACCCTCTTCAACCTCGCCGCTATCCTGCTGCTGGGGCGTCAGGCTTTCCTGCTGCTGGCCGATTACGTCGCCCAGAAACGGCAGGGCATCAAAAATCCGGTCTACACGCGTGACCGGATTCCTGAGTTGAAAGACAAGGCGGAGTGCTGGTAGCAATTCGGCAGGCCGCCGCCGAAGTCGGCCGGGGGCGTCAGTTCACCACCACATTCGCGAAATATTCGCGCAGCAGCGCCGCCGCGCGGTCCAGCTGTTCCGGCGTATTCTCCCTGACGTCCGAGAGCTTGTACTCCTTTCCCATCGCTTCGTATTTGTGAACTCCGAGCGTGTGGTAGGGCAGCAGCTCGACCCGTTCGATCTGTTTGTAGCCGCCGAGCCGCCCGCCCAGCGTGCGGATGTCGGCTTCGGCGTCGCTGTAGCCCGGCACCAGCACGTAGCGGAGCCAGAAGGGTTTGCCGTGCTCTTCGAGCCATGCCGCCGTGCGCAGGGTCCGGGCGTTGTCGCGCCCGGTGAGCGCGAGGTGGCGTTCGGGATCGGCCTGCTTCACGTCGAGCAGGATCAGGTCCGCCAGCCCCAGCAGCTCTTCGACCGCCGGATTCCAGATGCTGCCGTTCGTGTCGATGCAGACGTGGATGCCCGCTTCCCGGAGCCTGCGCACCAGCGGCGCCAGCGCCGCGGCCTGAAACGTCGGTTCGCCGCCCGAAAAGGTCACGCCGCCCCGCCGTCCGTAAAAGGGTTTCTGGTCCACGGCCATGCGGAGTATCTCGTCCGGGGACGTGGGCGTGCCGCCGCAGGTGTCGATCGTGTCGGGATTGGCGCAGTAGAGACAGCGGAAATTGCATCCCTGCAGGAAAACGACGAGCCGGAGTCCCGGCCCGTCGAATGTTCCCATTGATTCGTAGGAGTGTACCTTTATCATCTTACATCCGCTCGTGGAAACTGCGGCTGATGACCTCCAGCTGGTGTTCGCGGCTCAGCTTGGTGAAGTTCACGGCATAGCCCGACACGCGGATCGTCAGCTGCGGATAGTTTTCGGGGTGCTCCATGGCGTCTTCGAGCATCGCGCGGTTCAGCACGTTCACGTTCAGGTGGTGCGCCCCCTTGGTGAAGTAGCCGTCGAGCATCGTCACGAGGTTCTCGATACGCTCCTCCTGCGTCGGACCCAGCGATTTGGGGACGATCGAGAAGGTGTTCGAGATGCCGTCCTGCGAGTCGCGGTAGCGGAGCTTGGCCACCGAGGCCAGCGAAGCGATCGCGCCGCTCTTGTCGCGTCCGTGCATCGGGTTGGCGCCCGGAGCGAAAGCCACGCCTTTGGCGCGTCCGTCGGGCGTCGCGCCGGTCTTCTTGCCGTACATCACGTTCGAGGTGATGGTCAGCAGCGAGAGGGTCGGACGGGCGTTCTTGTAGACGGGCAGCTTCTTCAGCTCCTCGCTGAAATAGTACACGAGGTCCACGCCCAAGTGGTCCACCCGGTCGTCGTTGTTGCCGAAGCAGGGGAATTCACCCTCGATGTCGAATCCGTCGGTGAGCCCCTGCTCGTTGCGGCGCGCCGTCACCTTGGCGTATTTGATGGCCGAGAGCGAGTCGAGGGCGATCGAGAGACCGGCCACGCCGTAGGCGAGGTTGATGCGCGGGTCGGTGTCCACCAGCGCCATCTGGGCCTTCTCGTAATAGTATTTGTCGTGCATGTAGTGGATGATGTTCATGGCCTCGTTGTAGACGCGGGCGATCTCTTTGAGCACCATCTTGTAGTTGTGCATCACCTCTTCGAAGCGCAGCGGACCCTCGGTGAGCGCCGGAATGCCTTTGACCATCAGCGTGCCGGTGTTCTCGCAGCGGCCGCCGTTCAGAGCCAGCAGCAGGGCCTTGGCCAAATTGCAGCGGGCGCCGAAGAACTGGATCTGACGGCCGATGTCCTGATACGACACGCAGCAGGCGATGCCGTAGTCGTCCGAATGGCGCACTTCGCGCATCAGCTCGTCGTTCTCGTACTGGATCGAGCTGGTGTCGGCCGAAACCTTGGCGCAGAAATCCTTGAATCCCTGCGGCAGGTCGGGGCTCCACAGAATCGTGAGGTTGGGTTCGGGCGACGGGCCGAGGTTGTAGAGCGTCTGCAGGAAACGGAACGAGGTCTTGGTCACCTTCGTGCGGCCGTCGTTGAAGCGTCCGCCGATGGCTTCGGTCACCCACGTCGGGTCGCCGGCGAAGATGTCGTTGTAGGACTGCATTCTGAGGTGGCGCACCATGCGGAGCTTGATGACGAACTGGTCGATCAGCTCCTGCGCGAACACTTCGTCGATGTTGCCGTGGGCCAGATCGTACTCGATGAAGATGTCGAGGAACGACGAAACGTTGCCCAGCGACATTGCGGCGCCGTCCTGCTCCTTCACGGCGGCGAGGTAGGCCATGTAGACCCACTGTACGGCCTCCTGCGCCGAGTGCGCCGGACGGCTCAGGTCCAGTCCGTAGTATTCGCCCATCGTGCGGATCTCCTTGAGAGCCTTGATCTGCTCCGCGACCTCTTCGCGCAGGCGGATGCGGGCGTCGGTCATCGGGCCGGTCAGGCCGCGCAGGTCCTCGGTCTTGGCTTCGATCAGCCGGTCGGTGCCGTAGAGGGCCAGACGGCGGTAGTCGCCGATGATGCGGCCGCGGGCGTAGTTGTCGGGCAGACCCGTCAGGAAGCCCAGCGAACGGAACGAGCGGATCTCCTCGGTGTAGACGTCGAACACGCCGTCGTTGTGCGTCTTGCGGTAGTGGGTGAAAATATCCTTAACCTTCTCGTCCACGTCGACGCCGTTCTCCTTGCAGGCGCGCGATACGACGTTGATGCCGCCGAAGGGCTTGATGGCGCGCTTGAGCAGCTGGTCGGTCTGCAGACCGACGATCAGCTCCTGTTCTTTGTCGATGTAGCCGGCTTTGTGCGAAGTGATGGTCGAAACGGTCTTGTTGTCCAGCGAACGGACGCCGTTGTTGGCGCGCTCCTCTTCGAGGGCCTTGAGACAGAGGTTCCAGATGTGCTTCGTGCGGTCGGTGGGACCCTGCAGGAAGGAGGCGTCGCCCACGTAGGGGGTGATGTTCGTCTGAACGAAACTCGTCACGTTGATCTCCTTGCTCCAAAGTCCGTCGATAAAGGTTTTGTTCAATTCCATAAATTATTATTCGTCAAAATGAGATTAAAATTGTTTTCTTTGGGATGCGCAAAGGTATGTTATTTTTTTCACAATACCGAACGCTGCGACGCATTTTCTTAAAAAATCTTAAAAAATACCTGCGATTTGTCGGACCATATCGCCCCGGAGCGTTTTTTCTGCAGGACGGAGTCCTTCGGCCTACGGTTTGGCCCCTGCTTTGCAGCGACGAATGCTGACCGGGATCGGGCGGCATCGGCAGCGTCGGGCCCGGCGGACCGGTGCCGCCGCAGATTCCGGCGGGGCGATATGTGCGACCGATGCGGCGGAATACGGCCCGGAGGTCTCGAACGCGCATCTTGCCTTCGGGTCCCGCCGCAGTTTTGCCGGGACGGGTGTATGCTGTTTTTCCGGGGCGGGTGTATGTTGCGGACCTTTGCTGGTTTGCCGGGACGGATGCACGCTGTTTTGCCCGACAGGACCTTCGCTGTTTTGCGGGGTGGATGCACGCCGTTTTGCCGGGGCGAACGCTCACTGTTTTGTCGGACCGGGCGCATTGACCGGAATATTTCGTACCTTTGTCCCGGAAGCCGTCCCGTGTTTCTGGCGCCGCACCCGCTAAGATGCACCCCGCTAAGTGCCCGCAGAGATGCGTGCCCGGCATGATGCCGCTTCGGCCCTGCCTGAACGCTCTGCGGCCGCGGACCCGAAGCGGCAGGAAACGGCGACCGTAATTCCGCAAAACCGATTCGTCATGGAAGAACTGACTCTTACGACCCCCGCACTGCTCTTTTCGGCCGTCTCGCTGATTCTGCTGGCCTACACCAACCGTTTTCTGTCGTACGCCCAGCTGGTGCGCACGCTCAAGGAGCAGCACCTCCAGCACCCCTCGAAAGTCACCCGCGCGCAGATCGACAACCTGCGCCGCCGCCTGCACCTCACGCGCACGATGCAGATTCTGGGCGTTTCGAGCCTTTTTCTCTGCGTGGTGACGATGTTCCTGCTGTATGTCGGATTTTTCGTCCTTTCGGCCTATGTCTTCGGCGCGGCGTTGCTGCTGCTGATCGGTTCGCTGGGCGTGTCGATCTGGGAAATCCAGATTTCGGTCCGCGCCCTCGAAATCCACCTGCACGACATGGAGAAATAGCCGTAATAACGAAGATGCCGCGACCTCGCGTCGCTGCATCTCCCACTAACCTACTTATGTAACCTAAAACCAACTTGGAAAACCTCGTCCGGTTTTCACACTGCAAATATACGGGGCCGTCGTTACTTTGAAATGACGGCCCCGTTACATTTCCGTTTCACGGGCCGGAGGACATTCCGCCGCAAAACCCCGGCATACCGGGAACCGCAGGCGCGTGGCCGGACGCGGACAGTGCGGTGCGGCCGGACAGGCATGCGGAGATGTGCGGTTCCTGCAAATGAAAGGGCTCGGAATTTCCCTCTCCGTTTTTCGCCCGCTTTCCGGAAGTGCCTTTTCGGATTAAAAAGGCGCATTTCCGTCGGTTTCGGGTTTTTTTATTAATTTAGCGGAGTGAAAACGGTGTGCGCCGGCACTCCGGTCCGGCCCGTTTCCCGATCTTCAGCGATGCTCAGACGTTTGTTCATATTGGCCGCCGTCGTGTCTCTCGGACTTCCTGCCGTCCGCGCGCAGGAGGGTGCGGCTTCGCATGCCGCGGTGATTCAGGCCGATACGCTGCCGGTGCTGCTGGAACGGCTGGAACGGGACCCTGAGGACATAGACCTGCTGGTCGAAATCTGCTCCCAATACACCATGCGGAGCGAATTCGCCGCGATTCATCCCTACGTCTCGCGTCTCCGCAGGGCCGGGGCCGCACACGACGACGAGCGTGCGCTGATGTACGCCGACCTCTTTTCCGGACAGTCCTACCTGCTCGCCGAGGGCAGCGACTCGACCCGCATATACCTCGACCGGGCTTTGATCCGCGGGCGGCAGTGCGAAGACCCGGTGGCCTTGTGCCGGATTTACAATGCGCTGGGAATCTATGCCGTCAGCATCGAAACGAACTATTTCGGCGGTATCGAGTATTTCCTCGAAGCGATGAAGTACGCCCGCAGCGCCTCGCTGAACCGCTTCTATCTGGTGGCGCAGTGCAATCTTGCCAATACGTACTACATGCGCAACGACCCCGCGGGCCTGAAATACGCCGAGGAGGTCTACCGGCTGGGCACCGAGTGGGGTTACGACTACCTCGCTTTCGGCGGTGCGGTCATCAGCGCCTACATGCACTACATGCTCGGCGATCAGAACCGGGCTTTGGAATACATCCTCCGGACGCTTCCCGACACCGATAAATTCGGCTACCACACCGAGCTTTACAGCCTCTACGCCAATATCCTCCATGCGCAGGGCGACGATGCGGGCGCCGAACGCTATTACCTGATGGCGCTCGACCACATCGACCAAAAGGTCGTGACCGCCGCCGTGATGACCTACCTCAGCTACGGAACCTACCTGAACGACCGGGGCGAGTACGCCCGTGCGATTCCGGTGCTCCGGCAGGGCATCGAACTCTCGGAGCGGAGCAACAACGCCGTGCACCGCTATAAGCTTTACCTGCGTATCTCCGAGGCCGAGACCGCGCTGGGCCGCTACCGCGAGGCGCTGGACTATTTCAAGAGCTACCATAGTCAGGCGGACAGCATCTTCAACGTCGAGCGGGAGCGTTCGATCAACGAACTGCGGGTCAGGTACGACGCCGAACGGCAGGAGAACATGCTGCGCAAGAGCGAAATCGACCTCATCCGCCAGCAGCGCCGATTCCAGCTGCTGCTGTTGCTGCTGCTCTTCGCCGTCGGCATCTCGACGGTGGTCTATATCCTCTACCGGCGCAAGGACAAGATGTACAAGCAGATCGTCCGGCAGCAGTACGAATTCCTGAAAAAGGAGAAAAAGGCCGCGCAGCCGGCCATGCCCCCCCCCGGCCCTACCTCCCCGCAGACCGAAAAGCCGTCGCCCGACCGTGACGACCACGCCGTGCGCGACGCCGAACTCTTCGCCCGGATCGAGTACCTGATGCAGACCGAAGGCGTCTACCGCCAGAACGACCTGACCATCGAACGGCTCGCCGAGCGGCTCGACACCAACCGCACCTATATCTCCCGTGCGATCAACCAGCAGGCCGGAAAGACCTTCAGCAGCTACGTCAACAGCTACCGCATCGACGAGGCCGTGCGGCGGCTTTCCGACGTCGACGACGATACGCCGCTCAAGGCGCTTGCCCAGACGCTCGGCTACAACCATCTGCAAACCTTCTACACTTCGTTCCAGAGCGCGATCGGCATGCCGCCGTCTAAGTACCGCGAGAAACTGCTCAAACTCCACCGCGAGCACCAGCTCTGAACGCAACCCCGTTTTTCGGGGTTTGTTTTTTTTCGGAATTTGTCAATTTTTACGAATTCCGAAAAAGAGCGTTTCATAAATCGTCCGGCTTCTTTTACTTTTGTCAATAGGTTAGTGAGGGGCGCCTGCCCGGTGCGGCGGTGCGTATCCTTTGGTTGTTTTGCTTGGCGGATGCCTGTTTTGCGCAGGCGGTGCCGCCGCCGAATCCCGACGTATTCCTTTAAATGCTGTTCATATGAAAAAAACTTTACTATTCAGCAGTCGATTCTTGCTGACTGCGGCCTTGTTCTTCTGCGCCGCTTCGGTCGTCTCCTGCCAGAAGGAGCCGACCGCCGACCCCGCGCCTGCGCGCGCCGCGATCCGTCTGACCGCCAAGCCGGCGGATATGGTCCGGACCAAGAGCGAGACGGACGTCGCTTACGCTTCCCGCTTCGTGGAGGGGGACGCCATCGGCCTCTTCGCCGTGATCCGCTCCGATGCCGAGACGCAGGCCTATCCGGCCGCTTCGGGCAACTATATTCAGAATGCCAAATTCGTCCGTCAGGCCGACGGTTCGTGGCGTGAGGAAGGCTCCAAATCCTATTACATGGAGCAGGGGCAGGTCATGGACCTCTATGCCTATTATCCCTATGCTGAAAATGCCGATCCTACGGCGCTCGTCTACGACGCTTCGGTTGCCGAAGCCGACTTCATGACGGCCCGCACGGCGGGATTCAGCGAGCGCGACGGCGAGATCAGACTCGTATTCCGTCATAAACTGGCGCTGGCCGAAGCCTTCGTCGCGGACGCCGACAAACTGACCGATTACGCCGTGACGGTGCAGAACGTGCGCACGAAAGCGGTGTTCTCGCTGGCGGCCGCGGCCCAAGATGCCGAAATGCAGTCCGTGGACGCCAAGACGGCTTCGGTGGCGATGACGCGCTGCGGCAACGCTTTCCGCGCCTACCTGCCGGCGCAGGAGATCGCCGAAGACAAGGCCCTGCTGAAGGTCGGGGGCAACGGCTTCGCGGCTTTCGACTACACGCATCCGGGCAAAACCTCGCTGGCCGCCGGTCAGGTCCGCAAACTGCTGGTTACGCCCGCTTTCGCAAATCCCGAACTGCTCCCCAACTGTTACGTCGTATCGCCGGGCGAGACGCTCTACATTCCCGTTTGCAAAGCTTTCGGCGTCTGGGAGAAGAACGAAGTGCTGGCGGGCGCCGGCACCGGCATGCTGGGAGCCATGGGCGCCCGCGTAGTCTGGGAGGACGTGCGCTATCTGCTCAACGACGATCAGATCACCGTGCTGGGCAGCGGCTCGAAAGCCGTTATTCAGGTGCGCACCACGCCCCGGACCTGCGGCAATGCGGTGCTCGCGCTGGAGATCGGCGGTGAGATCCGCTGGAGCTGGCACCTTTGGATCACCGATTACGATCCCAATGCTCCCGAAGTGCAGAAATCGAAGAACGGCCGGACCTTCATGGACCGCAACCTCGGTGCGATGAACGCCGAATACGGCAATATCGATGCGCTGGGACTCCAGTATCAGTGGGGCCGCAAGGACCCGGTTCCGTGTCCTGCGAAATGGGAGGACATCGCTACGCGTCCCGTGTGGAACGGCGTGGGCGTCAAGGTCGGTTTCTCGACCAAGGCCAATTCGGCCGTGATCCGCGACAACCTCGTGGCTTCGATCAACGAGCCGCTGGCGCTCATCAAGGGCCTCGGCCTTCCCTACGACTGGTATGCTACCGAGAAAAAACAGGGGCAGAACCGCTGGTGCGCCGCCGACGGCTCGAAAACCGAGTTCGATCCCTGTCCCCGCGGATGGCGGGTTCCCGTGTCCGGTTTCGGAACCTTGTCGCCGTGGTACAATTGTGTTACTGCCGGCATCCCGTGGCTCAACGGAGTGATCTGGGAGGATCTGGGCTACTGGCCCGCGGCCGGTCTGCTCGAATCCAGCGGCCAGAGCTATCTGGGCCTGTTCGGCTACTATTGGGCGGCGACTCCCGGTGAAAACCTGAGCCCCGGCATTTCGCAGGAGGAGTGCGCCTACGGGTACAACTTCGACAACCAGCATTCTCAGACCAGCTACCTCCAGTACCGTCATACCGTTTTGTCGGTGCGCTGCGTCAAAGTGCAGTAATTCGATGTCTCACGCTTTAAAAAGATAATCACCATGAAATATACAGGTTCCATCCATACGACGTTTTATGCGCTTCTGGCCGCCGCCGCGCTTACGGCCGCCGGCTGCAGCGACGACGATAACGAAAAGGGCGGAGGAGCGACTGGCGTCGAGGCGAACTTCTCGGCCGAAATCACCCCTTACACCCGTGCCGCCGGCGACACTTGGACCAACGGCGATGCCGTCGGCATCTATATGCTCGGCGGCGATGCGGGCACGGCGGACAACGTGCGCTATACCTGCGAACCCAACGGACGGCTGTCGGCCGCGGATGCGAAAATCGTCATTCCCGGCAGCGGCACTTTCGATTTCGTCGCCTATCACCCTTACAAGCAGAGCAGCCTGAGCGGCGATGCGGGTAAGATCGACGGCTACCTCTATCCCGTCGTCCTGAACGACCAGACCGATCCCGCGGCGATCGACCTTCTGTGGAGCGACAATGCGACCGGGGTCACGGCCGCCGCGCCCGACGTGAAGTTCACCTTCGAACACGTGCTGTCGAAGGTCGAAATCGCCGTCAAGCAGGGCGGAGGCATCTCGGCCGACGACCTTGCCGGGGTTGTCGTCACCATCGACGGCGTCTACAACGAGGGCTTCTTCGCCCTGAACAGCGGCAGGATCGGCAATACGGGCGTTCCCGGTGCCGTGACGGCGCGCGCCGTCACCGAGGGCGTCAGCTACGAGGCGATCGTTCTGCCGACCACCGGCGCCGCGCAGCAGGGCCGCGTCTTCACGGTGGAGGCTCCCCTGCTGGGACGCACCTACACATGGACGATGCCCGACGACTATCTTTTCGTGGGCGGCAAGATCCACGAGATCGAAATTACGGTCGACGTGGACGGCATTTCGGTCGTCACGGGCGACATCGCCGACTGGAACGGCGGCGATTCCAATCCCGAAGTCGAGACCGACGACGCCGAATTCCTCGCGCTTCCCAACTCCTATATCGCCCGTCCGGGTTCGACGGTGACGATTCCCGTTGCCAAGGCCTATGCCGCATGGCACAATATCCCGATGCTTCAGGAAGGCTCGTTCAGCATTCCCAACGACCTGACCGCCCGCATCGTATGGCAGGAGCGTTTCGATGAAGACGAAACCATCCTGTTCTCGACCAACGACAAGGTCACGATGACCGGATCGGGCATCAACGCCGCAATCGAAGTCGTCCTGAATCCCGATGTCGAAGGCAGCCTTGTCGTGGGCGTGTACGACGGCGACGGCAACTGCTACTGGAGCTGGCATATCTGGGCCACCGAGTACGATCCCTCGCAGCCCGCAGGGCTGCAGACCGTCGGCGGCAACGTCTTCATGGACCGCAATCTGGGCGCCACTTCGCTCGTGAAGGGGCCGCAGAGCGCCGGATGTTTCTACCAGTGGGGCCGCAAGGACCCGTTCCAAGGTCCCTATACGTGGATGATGTTCCTCAATGCCAACGCCGGCTGGTCGAACGACGGTATCGGAAAGTTCATGACGCTCAAAGGGCTTGCTTCGACGAAGGTTCCCTCCGAGAATCTCGTGGCTTCGGTCCAGCAGCCTTACCGCTATATTGTGGGTATTTCCGGAACGCAGGACTGGCTGTCGCCGGATGTCGGCGGCGAAGCCTACCGCTGGAGCAACGCCGACGGTACGAAAGGCGTCTTCGACCCGTGCCCTGAGGGGTGGCGCGTGCCCGTTTCGGGTGCGGGAGCGGCTTCCGCATGGGCCGATCTGAACGGCGTGTGGGATGCGGAGCGTACCGGATGCGTTTTTGCCGAAGGCAACGGCTACTATCCTGCGGCCGGCTATATCAATATCATGTCGGCGTCGGGTTCGGGCGGCGGCGCGGAAGCGGGTACTTCGGGCTACTGCTGGAGCGCATCGTCGGCCGGCCGGAACGGCTATGCGCTGACTTACAGCGTCTCCGCCATCAAAACCGAGGCCGAACTGACCAAGGCGTGGGCCTGCCCCGTCCGCTGCGTGAAGGATGTCAAATAGCACGCGGATATAGGAAGAAGACCGCCGCCCTTTCGTGGGGCGGCGGTCTTTGTTTTGGCGGCCGTGCGGTGTTTCCCGACCGCTGTTTTTCGTGTGGTGTTTTATGTGTGGTGTTTTATGTGAGGTGTTTTCTGTGCGGTGTTTCCCGTTCTGTGTTTCCTATCCGGTGTTTTCCGGCCGCTGTCTTCCGTTCGTCCGGTCCGGAATTCTCCGCAGGCCTGTCTTCTGCCGCGCCTATTTTCTGCTTTCGAGGAAGTAGTGCTGCGACTTGAGCAGGTTGCGGGCCTGCAGGATCATCGTCTTGGTTTCGTTGAGGATCGTCAGATAGAGTACACTGGCCCGCGTGCTGGCCGCCGGGTCGCCGTTGATGCGGCGCAGCTGGTTCTTGATCGCCTCGACGATGGTGTCAAAGAGCTTGTCGCGCATTTCGAGCACCATGTCCAGATCCGAAAAGTCCTTCGTGCGGAGCATGTCGTTGATTTTGTCGAAAATCGCCTCCACCTGATCGTTTACGCGCATCAGATCCACGATCTGCTCCTTCGACAGCCCCTCGTGGTTGTTGTCGATGTGTCCGAACGCAGGACGGGTGATGTGGATCAGCGCCTTGGTCACCTCCGAGAGGTAATCCACCACCTGCACGTAGAAGTGCCCGGTGTCGATGTCGCACTGCTGCAGGCGGCGCAGCGTGGGCATGATGCCGTACTTGCGGTCGCGGGCCTCTTCGAAGAGCCTGTTCGACGACTGCACCATCTCCTTGAGCACCTTGCGGTTCTCCTTGAAAACGGCGACCAGCGTCCGGTTGTAAATGCGCGTCACCTGCTCCATCGTCGTGCATACTTCGCCGATGCAGACGCAGAGCACTTCGTCCGGGGTCTCGGCCTTGATTACCGGCAGTTCCTCCGCGGCGGCTTTCTCCTCCGGCTTGGTGCGGTGGCTGCGGATGAGCAGCCATGCGCAGAGAGCGACGAGCGCCGTGACGGCGATCCAGCCGCCCCAGAGCAGCAGCAGCGTCACGCAGAGGGCGATCAGGAATCCGCCGAGCGCGGTGATGAACCACCCCGAAATGACGGCCATGACGCCCGTGATGCGGTATACGGCGCTTTCGCGGCCCCACGTCCGGTCGGCGAGCGATGAACCCATAGCCACCATGAAGACCACGTAGGTGGTCGAGAGCGGCAGTTTGTAGGAGGTGCCTATGGCGATCAGGATCGAGGCGGCCGTGAGGTTTACGACGGCGCGGATCATGTCGTAGGGCGCCGACGAACGCTCTTCGGCGGGCAGCGGTTCGAAGCGTCGGTCGATGATTTTCTGCATGCGGTCGGGAATCAGCCCCGTCCACATGGTGTTGAGCGCGAGCGAGGCGCGTACCAGACTGCGCGATACGAAGGTCGAGCCGAACCGCTCGTCGCCCTCGTGCTGCGAGGCGAGCGAAAGTTCGGTCTCGGTGACGTGGCGCGATTTTTTCGAGAAGAAGAGCGTCAGGACCATCACCGCGCCCGACAGCAACAGCAGCAGGAAGTTGGCGCGCGCCGGATTGGCCAGTTCGCCCATCATGATCGACTCGCTGCCCGTTTCGCGGGCGATCTGCCATGCGTCGTAGCTGGCCAGCGGCACGCCGATGAAGTTCACCAGATCGTTGCCTGCGAAGGCCAGCGCCAGCGCGAAGGTGCCTGTGAGGATGGTGATGCGCATGATGTTGAGCCGCATGCGCTGGAAAATCCAGAGCACCACCGACGCTCCGGCCCAGAAGACGAGCAGCGTTACGAGCACGTGCTCGCCGACGTACTCCCCGACCGAAGTCGGAATCAGCCCCGAACTTTTCAGCCCCTTGAACAGCGCGAAGTAGAGGATTCCCGCCAGCGAGATGCCGCACCATACGGCGCCCCAGCGGCGGAACGCCTTTGCGTAGCGGAACGAGAAGATGAGCCGCGAAACGTACATGAAGAGCGACCCTGCGGCGAACGCCAGCGCCACCGAGAGCAGGATGGCCGCGATGATGGCCATTGCCTTTCCGGTGTTGATGTACTGCGAGAGGTCCGAAACCGAAGCGGCCGGATCGCCCCAGATGTGGTAGAGCGCCGCGGCGACTCCCGCGCCCAGCAGTCCGAATACCATCGACACGGTGGTCGAGGTGGGCAGTCCGAGGGTGTTGTAAATGTCCAGCAGCAGGATGTTGCCCAGCATCATGCCCAGAAAGAGCATCATGATCTCCGGGAAGGAGAATTGTCCGGGATAGAAGACGCCGCTGCGCGCCACCTCCATCATGCCGCTCGACGTGAGCGTGCCGACGAGGATGCCGGCGGCGGCGATCCAGAGGATGACGCGGCGCGGTGCGGCTTTCGATCCGAGGGCCGAGTTGAGAAAGTTGACCGCGTCGTTGGCCACGCCCACGACGATGCCCATCACGGCCAGCAGGCCCATGACGATGACGATGCTTGTGAATAGAGGACTCATATGGTCGTTTGTCGTTTGTTTTCGGCGGTTCCGTTTTGGCGCTCCGCCGTGTGTTTTCGTCCGGCCCTGCATCCGTTTTCCGGAGGAGGCTTTCGCCCGCCGTCTTGGGCGGAGATCGCCGCCCTGCGGTGCGGGCCGGTCTTTCCGGTGCAAAGGAACGAAACGGATGTTACAAACGTGTTACGGACGGGTTGCGGCTCTATGAATGTTTGCGCAGGGTGAAGGTGAATTCCAGTCCGCCGCGCTCCGAGTTGCGGACCGAGATCGTGCCGCCGTGCATTATCACGGCGTTTTTGACGATCGCAAGCCCCAGCCCCGTGCCGCCCAGCTTGCGCGAACGCCCCTTGTCGATGCGGTAGAAGCGTTCGAAAATGTGGGGCAGGTGTTCTTCTTCCACGCCGATGCCGTTGTCGGAGAACTGCAGCGTGTACTGCTCCGGCGAGTCGTCCAGCAGGCGGATGAAAATGTCGCGTCCGCCCGAATAGGCCGCGGCGTTGTCCGCGAGGTTGCGGAACACCGAACCCAGCAGCGAAGGGCTGCCCTCCATTTCGAGCGGGTAGGGGAAGTCGCAGTTCACGCGCAGCCGCTGCCCTTCGGGCCGGAGCTGCATGTCGGCGCGGATTTCGTCCACGATGTCGTTCAGCACGACGCGCTCCCTGAGGATCAGCTGGCTCGCCTCGTCCATGCGCGTGACGGTCGAGATGTCGGCGAGCAGACTGCGCAGCCGCGCCACCTGCGCGCAGCTCTTTTCGAGGAACGCCGTGCGCTTCTCCGCTCCAAGCCCCGGATTGTCCAGCAGGGTTTCCAGATACCCCTGAATCGCCGCCACGGGCGTTTTCAGTTCGTGGTTGATGTTGTTCGTGAGTTGTTTCTTGATGCGGATCTTTTCCTGCTGTTCGTGCAGCGCCAGCGCATGTTCGCGGTCGCGGTCGGCCGTGGTGCGCTGCAGACGGGCGTACAGCCGGATGATATGGCTCGATATGTCGCCCAGTTCGTCGTGCGGAAAGACCGCCTGCTCGTCGATCCGCTCGCCCCGTTCGGCACGCTGGGCGAAATCTCTCAGCCGCGTGATGTTGTGTCCCAGCCGGCGGGTCGTGAAGTAGGCCGCCACGCTCATCAGCAGCGTGACGCCCAGCATGAACCACAGAAATTCGCGGTCTGCGGCCAGCACTTCGCGGAGCGTTATCGAATAGGGCACAGCCGAGCGGACGACGACCCCGCCGTCGGACATGGCCGAATAGAAATAGTAGAGGTCGGTGCTCTCCGAATGGCGGCGGATCGTGAATCCCGTGCCGCGGGCGAGGGCTTCGGCGACTTCGGGGCGGTCGAGGTGGTTGGTTTCCGGAAGGCTGCCGGCCGAATTGTCGAAGGTGACGCGCCCGGCGTCGTCGATCACCGTCACGCGCAGGTCGCCGAACGGTTCGTCGCGTGCGGCGATGAACTCCTCAGGCGTCGCGCCGTCGGCGAGGGCATCGAGCATCCGCAGGTTGAAGAGCTGCAGGCGGGTGTCGAGCCGTTCGGCCTTGAACTGCTTTTCGCGGCCGTACTGAAAGACGATGAAGCAGGCGACCAGCGCCCACGAAAACGCGAGTAGCAGCAGGAAGAGCCGCCGGTGGTAGGAGAGGCTACTCCTCAAACCCGTACCCATAGCCCAGACGTGTTACGATGTGGTCTCCGTAGACGCCGATTTTGCGGCGCAGCCGCGTGATATTGACGTCGATGGTGCGGTCCAGCACGATCACCTCGTCGCTCCAGACCTGATGCAGTATCTCCTCGCGCGAAAAGATTCTGCCGCGGTTCGAAAGCAGCAGGGCGAGTATTTCGAACTCCTTTTTTGTCAGGGCCAGCGGCGTTCCGTCCACGGTGCAGATTTTGCGGACGAGGTCCATGTGCAGCCCTTCGAACGCGATCGCCCTGCTCTGTCCCGCTTCAGGTGCGGTGCGGCGCAGTACGGAGCGCACGCGGGCCAGCACTTCGCGCACGGAGAAAGGCTTGGCGATATAGTCGTCGGCTCCGATGTTGAGTCCCGCGACCGTGTCGTCCTCGGTGTCTTTGGCCGTGCAGAAGATGATCGGCACGGCGGCCGTTTCGGGCTGCGCCCGGAGCAGCCGGGCCATCTTGAATCCGCTCATCTCGCCCATCATGACGTCGAGCAGAATCAGCGAATAACGTTCGGGGTGCATGCCGAGGGCCTGTTCGGCGCTGTACGCCGTATCGACTTCGTAACCCTCGACTTCGAGATTGAACTGAAGAATCTCGCAAAGGGATTCCTCGTCGTCCACCACAAGGATTTTGTGCTTTGTCATAACTGTTACGGATTGGTATCCGCATCAAAAGTACGTAACAATCCCTTTATTGCGTGGTCCCCGCCGAATATTTAACCGAAATGTAACAGCCCGTCATTCGCCCAGCACCTGCATCTGCTGGCGGATCGACTCCTCGTGGATGGCCTGCAGCACCGAGCGCATGAATTCGCGGTCCATGCCCAGCTGTACGGCCTGCTCCGCGCGTCGCGCCAGCAGGTCTTCATAACGTTTGGCCTGCAGGATCGGCATGTTGTGCTCTTTCTTGTACTGTCCGATGTCGCGCGATACCCGCATGCGGCGCACGAGCAGTTCGAGCAGTTCGTCGTCTATCTTGTCGATCTGCGAACGCAGTTCCGAAAGGCTCTCCGTCGTGGTGTTGGCTTCGCGGATCACCAGACTGCGGCAGATGTAGGCCAGACCCTGCGGTGTCACCTGCTGGGCCTTGTCGCTCCACGCGCAGTCGGGCGAACAGTGCGCTTCGACGATCAGCCCGTCGAATCCGAGGTCCATGGCCTGCTGCGAAAGCGGCGCGATCAGTTCGCGGCGGCCTCCGATGTGGCTGGGGTCGCAGAAGATCTGCAGGCCCGGCAGGCGGCGGTGCAGCTCGATGGGGATCGACCACATCGGATGGTTGCGGTAGAGACTCTTGTCGATCGACGTGAAGCCGCGGTGAATGACTCCCAGACGGCGGATGCCGGCGTTGTAGATGCGCTCCACGCCGCCGATCCACAGTTCGAGGTCCGGACTCACGGGGTTTTTGACCAGCACCGGAATGTCGTGGCCGCGCAGTGCGTCGGCGATCTCCTGCATGGCGAAGGGATTGGCCGTGGTGCGGGCGCCGATCCAGATCATGTCGATGCCCCCTTCCAGCGCCGCCATGACATGCTTGCGCGTGGCGACCTCGGTGGCGGTGTACATGCCCGTTTCGCGCTTCACGCGCCGGAGCCATGCCACGCCTTCGGCGCCCACGCCCTCGAACCCTCCGGGTTTGGTGCGGGGCTTCCAAAGTCCGGCGCGGAAAATCCGCACGCCTTCGGCGGCCAGTTCGCGGGCGGTTTCGATCACCTGCTCTTCGGTTTCGGCGCTGCACGGTCCCGCGATGACCAGCGGGCGCCGGGGATCGAGTCCCGGAAAATTGATGGGTTGCAAATCTTTCATATCAGTTCTGTTTGAATTATTGTCGTTTGTCTTGTCTCTGTCTTTTCGCGTCATTCGCAGCCTGCCGCCGCGTTTGCGTCTCTGTCCCCGCCTGCCGCGAAAATCGGGTCCTATGTCCTTCTGTTCAGATTTCGGGATTGGGATATTCGGCGTATTCGCCCAGAATCCGGAAGTCGCTGGTCAGCGGCCGGGCCGCATCGACCGCCTGCCGGTACCGCACCGGGTCGTCGAAGGTGACGTCCACGTAAAACCGGTATTCCCATTCGCGTCCGATGATCGGCAGCGACTGTATTTTCGTGAGGTTGATTCCGTAGAAGGATAACAGCGTCAGCACTTTCGAGAGGCTCCCCTGCGCGTGGGGCAGCGTGAATACCAAAGACGCTTTGTCGGTGCGGATCGGATCGGTGAACTCCGCCGCGCGGCTGCGGTCGGCCAGTACCAGAAAACGGGTGAAGTTGTGCTTGTTGGTCTCGATGCCGCGTTCGAGGATTTCGAGTCCGTAGAGTTCCGCGGCTTCGGCGCCGCAGATGGCCGCCGTGCCGGCGAGCCGCTGGCTGGCGATTTCGCGGGCGCTTCCCGCCGTGTCGTCGCGCTCGACGACTTTCATCGCGGGCCGGGCCTTGAGGTATTCGCCGCACTGCATCAGGGCGATCGGGTGCGAGTGTACCTCGCGGATGTCGGCGATTTGCTGTCCCGGAAGCGCCGCCAGCACGTGCGAGATGCGGAGCTTGTACTCGCCGATGACCGTCAGCGTGCTGCGGCGCAGCAGTTCGTGGTTAGGCAGCAGGCTTCCGGCGATGGTGTTTTCGATGGCCGCCACCCCCAGCAGCTCCGCGTCGGCCGCCATGCGGGCGAACTGCTCGTCGAAACTCACGCAGGGCAGCACTTCGACCTCTTCGCCGGGGAAACTTCCGTGCGCCGCCGTCTCGTGGAAACAACCCGCTATCCCCTGTATCGTTATCCGTTTCATCTTCTGAATCGCATTAAAAAATCCCGCTCTTCTGCAGAACGGGATCCTTCGTGTTTTCACTCTATTGTTTTATACAGTTAATTGCATGCCATCCCGCTTCTTCCCTTGCTATAAAAGAAAAAGTAAAAGAAATAATATGCAAAACCGTAAAGTCTCATTGTCTCCTTCGTGGATTAACCTCTGGCAAATGTAGTGAAATATTCCCGAAATCCAAATTTTCAGCCCTGTTTTTTGCCTGCCGCGGCCAGTTTGCGCTCCCTGAAACGCTTCTTGAACTGCTGGCGGCGTCCGAACAGAAGCCTGAAAAACGTGCCCCGCAGCAGCGTGTCGTCCATATCCCACTGCCGCGTTTCGGCGTAGCGGTCGAGGATGTATAGAAACGCCACGGCCGGGCAGCTCAGCCGCCGCAGGTTGATCATGCATTCGTCGGGGCGGAGCGGCCGCCGGAGGAATTTCATGCGGTTTATGTCGATCAGCTGGAAATCGTAGCGTCCCGTCGCCTCGTCGTGCCGCCAGAGGATGTTGGTCTGGTTGAAATCCTCGTGGCAGATCCCTTTTTCGTGGAGCCGGACGGTGAAACGGGCGAATGCTTCGAGCACGGGCAGCGAATCGGAGGTGGGGAACCGTTCCGTAGCCGCCGTGAGCGGTGCGTAGTCCGACCTGCGGGATACGAAATAGGTCTCCGTTATCAGCCCGTTGCGACGGTATTCGCTCCATGCGACGGGTTGGGGCGTGTCGATTTCCAGCTCGCGCAGGCGCAGGGCGTGTTCGTAGGCGCGCCGGGCCTTGCTCTTGCGGAAAAACGAGTACATGACGGCATTGAACGCGCTGGGCCGTTTGTAACGCTTGACCACGAGCCGTTCGCTTCCGATGTCGAAGGCGCGGATCTGATTGCGGCCGTCGTGAAGCACTTCGCCCGACACCGGGAAAAGTTCCGGAAGCTGCTGGACGAACTGCCGCAGGTGTTCCATGCCGGGATTGACCGTAATTTTCATGTCCGTATTCATTTACACGGCAAAGTTACGGCAAACGATCGGCTTGGATAGTCCATTTTGGGCGCAGTATTGGCTGATTGGGCGGCAATCGGGCTTCGGATTGTTTGTTTTGTCGCTTTTCGTCTGCCTGAAGCGGCCGCCCTTCCGGAGACTTCCGCATGGAATGCGGCGTCTCGGCGGCCGGCGGACCCCAGCGTGCATCTCCGCATTTGGCGTCTCGGCAGCCAACGCCCCTCCCCGGCCTGCATCTTTCGCATTGGGCATCTCCGCAGCCGGCGGACCGCTGCCGTCCGCTCCACCTGTTCCCTGACGGTCTTCAGGCCTTTCCGCCGAAATGAAAAAAGGATTACGTGACACCGTAATCCTTGCTTTGCGAGCTGTTGACGAGGATTGAACTCGTGACCTCTTCCTTACCAAGGAAGTGCTCTACCACTGAGCTACAACAGCAACATTTCTCATTCGAGTGGTGCAAAAGTACATAAGAAAAATGAAAAGACCAAAAATTTGTGCGGTTTTCACAATTATTTTCTATCTTTACTTTTGAATTATAACTCTAAACCCATGAAACGTATACTGATAATAGGCGCCGGAGGCCAGATAGGTTCCGAGCTGACGGTTTACCTGCGCAAAATCTACGGCGACCGCAACGTCGTCGCCACCGACATGCGCGAATGCAAGGCTCTCGGCGAAGCGGGGCCTTTCGAAGTGCTCAACGCCCTCGACGCTACGGCCATGGCCTCGGTGGTCGCCCGTTACCATATCGACTCGATCTTCAACCTCGTGGCGCTGCTCTCGGCCGTCGGCGAGCGCAATCCCCAGATGGCGTGGAACGTCAACATGGGTGCGCTGAACAATTCGCTCGAAGTGGCCCGCCAGCACCACTGCGCGCTCTTCACGCCCAGCTCGATCGGCGCCTTCGGCCCCACCTCGCCCAAGGACCGGACCCCGCAGGATACCATCATGCAGCCCACGACGATCTACGGCATCTGCAAGGTCACGGGCGAAATGCTGGGCAACTACTACCACCACAAATACGGCGTCGATACCCGCTCGGTGCGTTTTCCGGGCATTATTTCGAGCGTCACGCTGCCCGGCGGCGGCACGACCGACTATGCGGTCGAGATCTACTACGAGGCCATCCGCTCCGGGCGGTTCACCTGCCCCGTGCCGCCGGACGTCTATATGGACATGATCTACATGCCCGATGCGCTGCGCGCCTGCGTCGAACTGATGGAGGCCGATCCCGCGAAACTCGTTCACCGCAACAGCTTCAACATCGCCTCGATGAGCTTCACGCCGGAGATCATCTGCGCCGAGATCAGGAAGCGTCTGCCCGATTTCACGATGGATTATGACGTCGATCCCGTCAAGAAGGAGATCGCCGAGAGCTGGCCCAATTCGCTGGACGACACCTGCGCCCGCGAGGAGTGGGGCTGGAAACCCGAATGGGACCTTTCGCGCATGACCGACGACATGCTGGCGCACATCCGGACGAAACTGGCTGCCGAATGAGTCTGTCCGGCGGCCGTCCGGCGGTAACGCGTGTCGCCGAGACCGCTTCGAGCTGGGACGGCGCGCCGCTTCCGGCCTATCCGGCGGGGCAGCCGCAGGTGACGATTCTCCGGGCGACGATTCCGCCGCATGCGACGCTCCCGCGGCACACGCATGCCGTCGTCAATGCCGTCGTGATCCTCCGCGGCGAACTGACCGTGGTCTCCGACAACGGGACGGAGCGGACTTTCCGCGCCGGCGAGGGTATCGTGGAGCTGGTCGGCACGGTCCATTACGGCGAAAACCGCGGCGACGGGGAGACCGAGATGGTGATGTTTTACGCCGGAACGGAGGGCGTGCCGCTCTCCGAGAGTGCGGATCTATAACCGAAAGTTATGACGACGAGACGAATTACGCGGACCATAGCCCTTTTTGTGCTGTTGCTGACAGCTGCGGTTATCGGCGGGAGTTTCTATATGCTCGGCTTCTCGCTGCGCCCCGAAGAGACGATGCGGGCGAAAAATGCCACGGCCTATGAATATATGTACGCCGAGTATCCTTTCCTGCATCCGTGGACGGACAGTCTCGAACGGGCCGGAGCGTTGCGCGATACGGTGATCGTCGATCCGCAGGGTGTGCGGCTCCATGCGCTCTACGCCGCGGCTCCCGAACCGACCGACCGCACGGCCGTCATCGTCCACGGATATACCGACTGCGCCGTGCGGATGCTGATGATCGGCTACCTCTATAATCACGACCTGCGTTACAACGTGCTGCTGCCCGACCTGCATTACCACGGCCGGAGCGAAGGCCGGGCGATCCGCATGGGCTGGCTCGACCGGCTGGACGTGCTGCGCTGGATGGAGGTTGCCGACGCCCTCTTCGGCGGCAATACGCAGATGGTCGTTCACGGTATCTCGATGGGCGCCGCCACGACGATGATGGTTGCGGGCGAGCCGCAGAGGCCCTATGTGAAGTGTTTTGTCGAGGACTGCGGCTACACGAGCGTCTGGGACGAGTTCTCGAACGAGCTGAAAACCTCGTTCGGACTTCCCGCATTTCCGCTGATGCACACTGCGAGCTGGCTCTGTGATCTAAAATACGGCTGGAATTTCCGCGAGGCTTCGGCGCTGGCGCAGGTGGCCAAGTGCGAACTTCCGATGCTCTTCATCCACGGCGACGCCGACGATTACGTGCCTACGTGGATGGTCTATCCGCTCTATGAGGCCAAGCCGGGCGAAAAGGAGCTGTGGCTCGTTCCCGGAGCCGGACACGCCTACTCCTATCGGGACAACAGGGAGGAATACACTGCCGTCGTCCGGGAGTTCGTCGGAAAATACGTCCGCTGATTCCGTGGCCGCCCAGTCCATGCTGGAGCCGTAACCGCTTCGGACCGCATGGACTCCGATCTGCCGCAGGAGACCGGTCCGCTGATCCGGGAACGGGGCTGACTCGACTACAGTGCTGACCCGACAACGGTGCAGCCCTCAAAGCGGCCGCAGCTCTGAAAACGGTGCCGGACCCGAAAGCGGCTGCGGTCCCGACAACGGTGCGCCCCGCATGAAATCTCAAGGCCGGAACTTCTCTGAAGTTCCGGCCTTGACATCTTCCGGATTCCGGACCGCTCCTTCCCGGAAGTGCCGGGAAGAGGGGCGGCCGCGAAAATCCGCCTATCCGGGGCGCCTAATTGGAGGCGAGCTTTTTCACCGTTCCGGAGAACGATCCCGTCACCAGATAGGGCATCGGGTGGTCGTCGCCCGTCGAGAACGACACTTCGTAGTCCGTTCCGTTCGACGTTTTCAGGGTCAGCGAACCGTTGGTCATCGGGGCATGGGGCGTGCGGCCGCTGTAGAACCACGTGTTCACGGCCCGGAGATTTCCGCCGCCGAGATCTTCCCGTGTGCCGGGCAGGAAGCCGGGCGTGTCGTCCGAGGTCGCTTTGTAGGTGCCCGACGGAATGTATTCCTGCCCCGGAGCCGTTTTCAGCCTGAACCAGAGGTAGTACCCCGTCGCGCCCTGCGTCGCGTAGCACTCCTTTTCGTAGAAGTGCAGGTCCCAGCGGTCGTACCGGGCCGTACATTCGTCCGTGATCTTCTTGATCGAAACCACCGGCGCGTCGGCGTTCATCGCATAGTCGGCATTCAGTTTCGAGTCGCCGCGGTAAGAGTCGTTTATGCGGTTTTCGAATTCGAGCGCTCCGCGGTAGCTGACGCGCAGCGTGCTGTCGTCTTCGTCGATGAACTCCGCCTTGATCGTGGTGATGCCGTTGTCGGTCTTGATCCGCATCTTTCCGCCGACGATGGCGTGGGGCGTTGTGGAACCCTCCTCTTCGTTAGGCTCGTTCCAATAGGTGCCGAACAGAGCCGGCATGCCGAAGGAATCGGTTCCGAGAAATCCCTCGATGAATACGCCGGCCTTGTTGTCGGTGGATTTTCCGATGGTGTATTCGCCGTCCAGCGGACGCGCGCTTTTCGGATCGGTCGCCAGTACGCTCAGGAAGTCGATGTCGAGCCGGTACTTGTAGGGCGCGGCATCGGCCTGATCGAGGTCTGCGTCGGTCAGCACCAGATAGTAGTCGCCGGCCGCATCGCCCCAGTAGGTGTGGTAATAGGTGCCGTAGGCGTGGGGGAGTGCGAGGTAATCGGGATCGGTCTCTTTGCCGTCTCCGCCGTTTTCATTGTCGTCGTTGCTGCATGCGGCGAAGGCCGTCAGGGCCAGCGCGGCGGTCAGGAGCAGTGATTTTCTGAAGATTTGCATAGGTCGTAACGTATTTGGGGATTAGTTTTTGAATCCGGGTTTTCCGGTGTAGGTGAACGAAAACGTCTCTTCGGCCCCGTCGTCGCGGAGCGTTCCCTCTATCTTCCAGCTTTCGCCGACGGTCGAGACGGTGAACGATCCCGACGTGGCGACGTAGGTGGCTTCGTCTGTTTTCCAGTAGGTGCCGGCGGCCCGGCCGCTTTCGGAGATGTAGCCTGAGCGGAACGTGAAGATTTCGTTGGCGTATTTTCCCGCTTCCGAACGCAGGTCGATCGTGTATTTGCCGTCGCCGGGCAGCGGCGCCGCCGGATCGGCGGCCGGCACGCTGCGGAGCTGCGAATGCAGTTCGACCCTTTCGTTGCCGCCGCGGAGCATGTAGGTGTCGGCCGCAATGCCGTAGTCGTTGGGATAGTAGTCGCCGAAGACCATCGACAGCCGTTCGTACACGACCGGGTCTTCCTCCCCGGATTCGTTTGCGAAGGCCAGCGCGCCGCTCCACGAGAACGCGAGGGCGGTTTTGTCCCCGTCGTTCACCTCGCCCGACAGGGTGAAGGTCCCGTCGCCCGATGCCGCGGGCGCGAGCGTCATGCTGCCCGCACGGATCGCGAACTTCGTTTTCTGCCCGGCCTGATTCGCGCTCCGGACCTCGACGCCGCTTTTGGCGGTTTCCCACGAGGATGCCTCCGGCGCGAACGTTCCCGCCCGGCGGGTCTCCGCCGCCGTGTAAACGCCCGCTTCGGGCATCGCGGCGGAGGGTTTGGGGGCTTTGACGCTCGTCAGGTCCGCTTCCAGCACGTCTCCGTCCGCATTGGTCAATGTCAGACGGTAATTGCCCTCTCCGGTTTGGTATTTGTCTCCGAGGTAAACCGCCTGCGAGACGGTCGAGAACTCGATGGTGTAATTTACGGCCCGCACGGGCGGCTCCTTCTCCTTGTCGTCGGAACAGGACGCGGAAGACAATACTGCGGCCGCCAGCAGCGGCAGCAGCAAGGTTTTTTCTATTCTCTCCATAATTAACCTGATTTGATTGTGATTGGTCCGGCATCGGCATAGTGCCGCTCGGCAGCAAAAATAGAAATACCCCCTTTCTTGTCAAAACAAAGCCGGGGGTCAAATCGGGTGTGGGTCGTTGCTGTTAAGTTATTGTTTTTTAGTTTGATGACTCTGTCCGGTCCCGCCCGGACCGGGGTATATCCGATGTCTCCGCGTCGCTTTGCGTCCGGAATTCCGCGCCCTTGCGACTCTTTTCTCCGGAGCCGCCGTTTTCCGGCAACGCACGCCGGAAACGAAAGAAACCCGGTCTCGAAAGACCGGGTTTCTTTGTCGGAATGTTGCGGATTAAGCCTTGCCGGCCGAACCCAGCACGCTCTCGCACTTGTGCATGTAGAGTTTCTTCAGCTCGTCGCGGGCCGGACCCAGATATTTGCGGGGGTCGAACTCGGCGGGCTGGTCTACGAAGATCTTGCGGATGGCTGCGGTCATTGCCAGACGGCCGTCCGAGTCGATGTTGATCTTGCAGACGGCGCTCTTGGCGGCCTTGCGGAGCTGCTCTTCGGGAATGCCTACGGCATCCTTCAGCGCACCGCCGTGCGTGTTGATGATCTTCACGTACTCCTGCGGAACCGACGACGATCCGTGCAGCACGATGGGGAAGCCCGGAAGCTCCTTCTCGATCTCGGCCAGAATATCGAAACGCAGTTCGGGCGGAACGAGGATGCCCTCGGCGTTGCGGGTGCACTGTTCGGGCTTGAACTTGTTGGCGCCGTGCGAGGTGCCGATCGAGATGGCCAGCGAATCCACGCCGGTCTTGGATACGAAATCCACGACGTCCTTGGGATCGGTGTAGGTGTGGTGCTCGGCCGAAACCTCGTCCTCCACGCCGGCCAGTACGCCCAGCTCGCCTTCTACCGTCACGTCGAACTGGTGTGCGTAGTCGACCACCTGCTTGGTGAGCGCCACGTTCTCCTCATAGGGGAGGTGCGAACCGTCGATCATCACCGACGAGAAGCCCATGTCGATGCAGCTCTTGCAAAGCTCGAACGAGTTGCCGTGGTCGAGGTGCAGAACGATCGGAATGTTCTTGCCCAGCTCCTTGGCATATTCGACGGCGCCCTGAGCCATGTAGCGGAGCAGGGTCTGGTTGGCGTACTTGCGCGCGCCCGACGACACCTGAAGAATTACCGGCGACGAAGCCTCCACGCAAGCCTGAATGATGGCCTGCATCTGCTCCATGTTGTTGAAGTTGAATGCCGGGATGGCATAACCGCCCTTGATGGCCTTTGCGAACATCTCACGGGTGTTCACAAGACCCAAATCTTTGTAGGATACCATAGTAATTTAATTTATGCAGTGAATTGTTTCTCTCGAAAAACCGCACAAATTTAATAAATATTCTAATTAATTGCGCCTGTTCGGGCTATTTTATTCGCCTTTTTGTGAAAAAAATAACAGACGGCCGGAAATTGTTGCGCAATCCGGATTGTTTTTTGTATTTTTGCATGGCTTTAGCTCCGGGGGATTCTCGAATCGCGGACGGCCTTCCGCGCCCCGCGGCGGCCGAAGCGTCGGGGCGGACTGCAAGGATTGCAAGGATATTGATACTACAAACATAAACAAACTACCATTATGGCTGACTTTATTTATCAGGAGCCGTTCCCCGTGGGGGAGGACAAAACCGAGTACCGTCTTTTGACGAAGGATTACGTGAAGGTCGTCGAGTGCGACGGACGTAAAATCCTGAAGGTGGACCCCGCGGGTCTCGAACTGCTGTCGAAGGCCGCCTACGGCGACGTGTCGTTCTATCTGCGCGCCTCGCACCTGCAGAAGCTGCGCAACATCCTCGAAGATCCCGAAGCTACCGACAACGACAAGTTCGTGGCCTACACCATGCTGCTGAATCAGGTCGTTGCGGCCGAGGGCGAGCTGCCGACCTGTCAGGACACCGGCACGGCCATCTGCATCGGCCATAAGGGCGAGGACGTCTACACGGGCGCCGACGACGCCGCGTGCATCTCGAAAGGCGTTTACGAAACCTACAAGGAGCGCAACCTGCGCTATTCGCAGGTCGTGCCCTTCACGATGACCGACGAGAAGAATTCGGGCACCAACCTGCCGGCCCAGATCGACATCTACGGCGGCCGTCCGGGCATGGAATACGAATTCCTCTTCATCACCAAGGGCGGCGGCTCGGCCAACAAAACCTTCCTCTACCAGCAGACCAAGGCGCTGCTGAACGAGGAGTCGCTCACGAAATTCATCAAACAGCATATCTTCGACCTCGGCACGTCGGCCTGCCCGCCTTACCACCTCGCGATCTGCATCGGCGGCACGTCGGCTGAAATGTGCCTTTCGACCGTGAAGAAGGCTTCGGCCGGCTACCTCGACGAGCTGCCCACTTCGGGCAACGAGGGAGGCCGCTGCTTCCGCGACCTCGAATGGGAGGAGAAGGTGCTCAAGATCTGTCAGGAGAGCGGCGTCGGCGCGCAGTTCGGCGGCAAGTACCTCGTACACGACGTGCGCGTGATCCGCGCCCCGCGCCATGCGGCTTCGTGCCCCGTGGCCATCGGCGTCAGCTGCTCGGCGGACCGTAACATCAAGGCCAAGATCACGCCCGACGGCATCTTCCTCGAAGCGCTGGAGAAGAACCCCGCCCGCTTCCTGCCCGCCGAGGCGCCCGCCATGTCGCCCGCCGTGGACATCGACCTCGACGAAGGCATGGACAAGGTCCGCGAAATACTTACCAAATATCCGATCAAGACGCGCCTGAACCTGAAGGGCACGCTGATCGTGGCGCGCGACATCGCCCATGCCCGCATCAAGCAGATGCTCGACGAGGGCAAGCCCATGCCCGAATACTTCAAGAAGCACCCGGTGTACTACGCGGGTCCGGCCAAGACGCCGGAGGGCATGGCTTCGGGCTCGTTCGGCCCCACGACGGCCGGACGCATGGACCCCTACGTGGATCTGTTCCAGTCGCACGGCGGTTCGCTGGTGATGGTGGCCAAGGGCAACCGCTCGCAGCAGGTCACCGACGCCTGCCGCAAGCACGGCGGTTTCTACCTCGGTTCGATCGGCGGCCCGGCGGCTATTCTGGCCAAGAACTCGATCAAGTCGGTCGAGGTCGTGGACTTCCCCGAACTGGGCATGGAGGCCGTCCGCAAGATCTACGTCGAGAACTTCCCGGCGTTCATCATCGTCGACGACAAGGGCAACGACTTTTTTGCCGATTTCAAACATTAAAAAACGGCCCGGAGATATACTAACGGGCAAAAGTTTACGTTGTAAAATCTGAAGAAAGATTTTATTGTAAGGCTCAATGAGAGATTTCATTGCGAAAATATCCCTGACGGCGCTCTTCGCGCTGGCGATCTTCTCGGCATCGGCTGCCGAGAAGGTCACTTTTGAGGCCAGCTCTCCGCTGACGGTCGCCGTCGGCGAAGCGTTCCGCGTGGAGTTCGCGCTCAACGCCTATCCCGACAAGGGGACGTTCAAGGCGCCTTCGTTCGAAGGATTCGACGTGATCGCCGGCCCGGCCGAGTCGTCGGGCCAGTCGATCCAGATCGTCAACGGAGCGATGACCAAAAGCATCAATTACACGATCACCTACGTCCTGCTTCCGCAGGCCGCGGGCAACGTCACCGTCGGGGCTGCCGAAGTCACGGTGGACGGCACCGTCTACCGTTCCAACGCCCTGCCGATCGAGATCGTGAACGAGGGCAAGTCCCCCGGCGCCGGCGGCACGCAGTCCCGGCCGCGCGAGGATTCCTCGCCGGACGTTACGGCGCAGAACCAGATCGCCAAGGACGACATTCTGCTGCGCGCCGTCGTGTCGCGGACCTCGGTCTACAAGGGCGAGCCGCTGCGCGTGACGTTCAAGCTGTACGAGCGGGTGCCGGTCGTGGGATACAACGACGTGAAATTCCCGTCGTTCAACGGATTCTGGGCGCAGGAGCTTAATACCGACAACGCCCGGCGCCAGCGCGAGACTTTCAACGGCAAGGTCTACGAGACGCTCGTGGCCAAGGAGTACCTGCTCTACCCGCAGCAGGCCGGGACGCTCGTGATCGAGCCGGCCGAACTGACGGCCGTGGCGCAGGTCGTGGTGCCGGGACGCCGCAACGTGGACCCCTTCTTCGGGGGCGGTCCCGACTTCGTCAACGTGCCCCGCAAGGTGCAGAGTCCGCGCATCAACATCGCCGTCAAGCCGCTGCCTGCGGGCGCTCCCGCCAGCTTCAGCGGCGCCGTGGGCAGTTTCACGATGGATGCCGTGCTTCCGCAGGAGCGGCTGGCCGCCAACTCCGCGGCGACCTATACGGTGAAGATCTCCGGCACGGGCAACCTTACGTTCGTGCAGGCGCCCAAACTGACGCTCCCCGCTTCGTTCGAGCAGTATAATGTCAAGACCACCGAGTCGATCAACACCTCCGCGGCCGGCATTTCCGGCTACCGCCAGTTCGAATATCCCTTCATCGCGCGCGCCGAAGGCACGTACGAGGTGGAACCCGTCGAATTCAGCTATTTCGACCCGTCGCGCATGCAGTACATGACGCTGAAGTCGAAGGCGCTGGAGCTGGAGATCACGCCCGACGCCAAGGGAGGCGGCGACGCCCCCGTGGTGCAGGGCCGCGGCATGTCGAAGGAGGAGGTCAAGCTGCTCGGACAGGATATCCGCTTCATCAAGCTGGGCAGTCCGCAGCTGCGTTCGGTCCGCGAACCGTTCCTCTTCAGCGCGGCCTACTGGGTGCTGTTCTTCGGCATCCTGATCCTCTTCGCAATGGTCTACGTCGCGCTGCGCCGGCAGATCCGTGAGTCGCAGAATGTGGCCCTGCTGCGGGGCAAGCGCGCCAACAAGGTCGCCGTGCAGCGTTTCCGCGCCGCCAAACGCTACATGGAGGAGCAGAACCGCCATGCGTTCTACGAGGAGATGCTCCGCGCGTTGTGGGGCTACATGAGCGACAAGTTCAACATTCCGGTCGCCAACCTCACGAAGGAGAACGTCCGCGAGGAGCTGCACAAACGGGGCGTCTCGTCCGAGGAGTCGCAGCGTTTCACGGCCATCATCACCAAGTGCGACGAGGCGCAGTATTCGCCGGCCGCATCGGCCCGGATGACCGAGGTCTACGGCGAGGGCGTCGATATCATTTCGCGGATCGAAGCGATGATAAAACGATAGGAACAGCTATGAAAAAACGAATTTCAGTTTGTCTCGTCCTGCTGCTGGGGTGTCTGGCATCCTATGCGCAGGAGCCTGCCGACAGCCTTGCGCAGCCGGCGGCGGAGCAGAGCGAGTCCGCGCCCCGGCCCACGACCGAACAGTTGTGGGACATGGCCAACACGGCCTATATCAACGGCAATTTCCATTCGGCCGCCGAAGTCTACGAAGAGATTCTTTCCCGCGGGGTAAGCTCCGTGAAACTCTACTATAACCTCGCCAATGCCTACTTCAAGGAGGACCGCATCGGCAAGGCCATCCTCTATTACAAACGGGCGCTGCGGCTGGCGCCCGGCAACGACGACATCCGCCACAACCTGAGCGTCGCCGAAGCCCGCACGAAGGACAACATCGAGGACATTCCCGAATTCTTCTTCGTGACGTGGATGCGCGAAGCCCGCCATACGATGAGCTGTACGGCGTGGAGCGTCCTTTCGCTGGTGCTGCTGGCCTGCGCGCTGGCGCTGTTTCTGGTCTACCTGCTGGCCCAGCGGCTTTCGCTGCGCAAGGCCGGGTTTTACGGCACCGTCGTCGCCGTGCTGTTGTGCATGCTGACGACGTGGTTCGCGCTGGGCGAACGCCGCGAGATGCTCGACGACACTTCGGCCGTGGTCATGACCGCTTCTACGGCAGTCAAGAGTTCGCCCGACAAGTCGTCCACCGACCTTTTCGTGCTGCACGAAGGCACGGTCGTGACGATCACGAACCGGCTCGACGACTGGTGCGAAGTGGTGATCGCCGACGGCAAGAAAGGGTGGCTGGAGTGCCGCAAAATCGAAACGATCTGAATGTCTAAATTACTACAGGACGTCGTCGGCGAGTTGTCGAAGCTTCCGGGCGTGGGGCGCCGCACGGCGCTGCGCCTCGCCATCCACATCCTGCGCATGGAGCGGGAGTCGGTGGCCGAAATGACGGAGAGCATCGACCGTTTCCGCAACGACGTGAAATACTGCGCCGAGTGCAACAACCTTTCGGACGAGGAGGTGTGCCCGATCTGTCTGGACGACGAGCGCGACCGGACCACGATCTGTGTCGTGGAACAGGTCGCCGACGTGCTCTCGATCGAGAATACCCACCAGTACAAGGGCCTTTACCACGTGCTGGGCGGGGTCATTTCGCCGATGCAGGGCATTTCGCCCTCGGATCTGAAGATCGACCTGCTGACCGAACGCATCGCCCGCGGCGGCGTGAAGGAGGTGATCCTCGCCATTTCGACCTCGGTCGAGGGCGAGACGACGCTCTTCTACCTGATGAACCGCCTGCGGCAGTTTCCCGGCGTGAAAGTCACCTCGATCGCCCGCGGCATCGGCTTCGGCGACGAGTTGGAATACGTCGACGAGTTGACCATCACGCATGCCCTGCGGAACCGCCGCGAAGTCGAATGATTCGCGGCCCGATAAATAAACGGTACGAAAAATGAAAAGAGGAATAATGACCCTCGCGGCGTTGGCCGCCATGTTGTGGAGCCTGCCCGCTGCGGCGCAGGAGGAATACCGGCAACCCGCGCTGGAGAATCCCGAATCGTGGAGCGTCGTGGTGATCCCCGACCTGCAGGGATATGCCAAGAACGAAGCCAGCCAGCCCATCGCCCGCCTGATGACGGCATGGATCGCCGACAATATCGAGCGGCTGAACGTTCGGATGGTGCTCTGCGTGGGCGATGTGGTCGAGCAGAACGACCGCATCGGCAACGGCTTTTCGGGCGATCTGACCTCGGTGCGCCAATGGCAGGGCATGGCCGATGCGTTCAAGGTGCTGGACGGTCGCGTGCCCTATCTGGTCGCCACCGGCAACCACGACTACACCTACACCCGCAGCGGCGCGCGGCGCACGCACCTGAACGAATATTTCCCGATCGGCCGCAACCCGCTCAACGCGGCGGCGATCTGTCAGTTCGGACTCGATTCGGACGAGAATCCCGCCGTCGAGAACTGCGCCTTCGAACTGAAGGCCCCCGACGGAAAGGACTACCTTTTCCTGAATATGGAGTTCGCGCCCCGCGATACGGTGATGAAGTGGGCGCAGCAGGTGGCGGGGCTGGAGGAGTACGCCGATCACCGGATCGTGCTGATGACCCACGCTTACCTCGATGCCAAGGATCAGCGGCTGTCCGGTCCCTGCAAGGTGACGAGCTACGAGCCGCTGGTGCGCAACGGCAGGATCGTGAAGATCAAGGGACTGCCGCTTCCCGACGCCAGCAACGGCGAGGATCTCTGGCAGAAACTGGTCCGCCCGGCTTCCAACATCGAACTGGTGGTCTGCGGCCACATTTCGGGAAGCGGGTTCCGCACCGACAGAAACAGCGCCGGAAAAGACGTACACCAGATGCTCTTCGATGCGCAGTCGATGGGCGGCGGTTACGAGGGCAACGGCGGCGACGGCTGGATACGCATTCTGGAGTTCATGCCTGACGGCGTGACGGTGAAGGCGACGACTTTCTCGCCCCTGTTCGCCATTTCGCCCACTACGCGGCAGTTCGCTTGGATGCGCGACGCGAAGAACGAATTTACGTTCCGCTTCAGCAAATAAGACCCGGGTACGGGATCGTACCCAATTTAAAATAGTTTCAGTTATGGAATTTCTGACAAACGACAAACTCACGATCGTGGGCGCGGCCGGTATGATCGGCTCGAACATGGCCCAGACGGCGCTGATGATGCGCCTTACGCCGAACATCTGCCTGTATGACCCGTACGCTCCCGCGCTCGAAGGTGTGGCCGAGGAGCTTTATCACTGCGCGTTCGAGGGGGTGAACATCACTTGGACGAGCGATATCAGGGAGGCTCTTACGGACGCTTCGTATGTCGTTTCGTCGGGCGGCGCGGCGCGCAAGGCGGGCATGACGCGCGAAGACCTGCTGAAAGGCAATACCGAGATCGCCGCGCAGCTGGGCAAGGACATCAAGACCTACTGCCCCGGTGTGAAGCATGTGGTCGTGGTTTTCAATCCCGCCGACATCACGGGACTGGTGACGCTGATCTATGCGGGCATCCGTCCCTCGCAGCTTTCGACCCTCGCCGCGCTGGACAGCACGCGCCTGCGTTCGGAGCTGGCCAAGTATTTCAAGATTTCGCCCGACGAAATCCGCAACTGCCGCACCTACGGCGGCCACGGCGAGCAGATGGCCGTCTTCGCCTCGACAACGCTCGTCGCCGGACGTCCCCTTTCGGAGCTGATCGGCCATGAAATGCCCGAAGGCGACTGGCACGACCTGCAGCAGCGTGTGATTCAGGGCGGCAAGCATATCATCGACCTGCGCGGCCGCTCGTCGTTCCAAAGCCCGGCCTACCTGTCGATCTGCATGATCGCTGCGGCCATGGGCGGCAAGCCGTTCGGCTATCCGGCGGGCGTATTCGTGCACAACGATGAGTTCAAGCATATCCTGATGGCGATGGAGACCCAGATCACCAAGGAGGGCGTCAGCTACAAGAACGTGCAGGGCACGGCCGAGGAGAACAAGACCCTCGCGGCCAGCTACGAACACCTCTGCAAACTGCGCGACGAGGTGATTTCGATGGGCATCATCCCGCCCGTGGAGGAATGGCGCAGCCTGAATCCGCACCTGAAATAGACGCGGCGAGCCGTATGAAAAAGGGGAGGACTGTCCGAAAGTCCTCCCCTTTTTTGTCGTCAGGCTGCGCCCGTGCTTCGTCTCAGGGCTTCGCCTGAAATACGGCCCGCAGTTCGCCGTCGCTCAGCAGGAGCAGCATCGGTCCGTCCATATCGTAGTGCGTCGTCGATTCGAGCGCCTTGGTGAATGCGTCCTCCTGCTCCATGCCGGGGCATGCCATCATCGTCGATGCCAGCGGCCCGATCTTCAGCACGCCCTTCTCGGTCGCTTCGTACTTCCCCATGATGCGGTTGCAGGCGCCGACGCCCGCGATGCGGTTCTCTTCGGCCAGAAACGTAAGCGTGAATTTGCCCTCTTCGGGTTTGACGGCCTTGCCGCCCAGCTGAATGAGCTGCCACTCGGTGCCGACGAGCGGCCTGCGGTTTTTCTTCTGGTAGGAACGGCAGCTGCAGCACCCTGCGGCGAGGGCCGCAACGGCGGCGAGGGCCGCGATTTTCAGCAAAATCTTCATAGTATATTATTATATGTGTTGTGCAAATATAGGGAATAAATCGTACCTTTGTGTAAAATTTGAAAAATACTCGTTATGAAGAAGATTATCGCATCGCCCCATGCGCCCAAAGCCGTGGGACCCTACTCGCAGGCCGTCGAAGCCGGCGGCGCGCTCTATGTTTCGGGGCAGCTCCCGATCGACGGCGCCACCGGCAAAATGGACGAAGGCGTCGAAGCCCAGACGCACCGGTCGCTTACGAACCTGCGCCACATCCTCGAAGAGGGCGGCTATACGCTCGGCGACGTGGTCAAGACCACCGTCCTGCTGCAGGACATCGGCGATTTTGCCGCGATGAACGCCGTTTACGCCCGGTTCTTTACCGAGCGGATGCCCGCCCGCGTGTGCTATCAGGTGGCGGCGCTTCCGATGGGCGCGCTGGTCGAGATCGACGCCGTGGCGGTGAAGTAGCCGGTGCTTTTCTGGGCCGCGGTCCGCACGCCGAAACCGGCGCCGCGGGTTTCCGCCGGCCGATAAATGCGTCTCACGTATGCGGGGCGCATCTTTTGCACCTTTTGTAAATAACTTGTGGATAAAATTGGTGTGCGTCGCTGGTTTTTTCCATATAAAAGAGTCATTTTTGTAAAACCGGACTTTGTCCGTTCCGACGCTAAAATTCTGAAATAAAGTAATATAGTCATGTCAAAAGCCGCAAAACCCGTGGCGCCGCAGAAAGTCGAATACAACGATGCGGTCGCCGAGTCGAAAAAGTATTTCGAAGGGGACGACCTCGCCGCAACGGTGTGGGTCAGCAAGTACGCCCTCAAGGACTCTTTCGGCAATATTTACGAAACGTCGCCCAAGCAGATGCACGAGCGTATCGCTGCCGAGATCGAGCGCATCGAGCGCAAGTATCCCGATCCGATGAGCAAGGAGGAGGTGTTCGAGCTGCTCGACCATTTCCGGTACGTGATTCCGCAGGGCGGCCCGATGACGGGTATCGGCAACAACTTTCAGGTGGCCTCGCTCTCGAACTGCTTCGTGATCGGCCATAAGAACCCGGCCGACTCGTACGGCGGCATTTTCCGCATGGACGAGGAGCAGGTGCAGCTGATGAAGCGCCGCGGCGGCGTGGGCCACGACCTTTCGCACATCCGTCCCACGGGCAGCCCCGTGCTGAACTCGGCCCTCACCTCCACGGGTATCGTTCCGTTCATGGAGCGCTATTCCAACTCGACGCGCGAGGTGGCGCAGGACGGCCGCCGCGGAGCGCTGATGCTCTCGCTGTCGATCAAGCATCCCGACGCCGAGCGTTTCATCGACGCCAAGGTCGATACGGGCAAGGTCACGGGCGCCAACGTCTCGATCAAGATCGACGACGAATTCATGCGCGCCGCGATCGCGGGCAAGAAGTACCACCAGCAGTTCCCGATCAAGTCGGACCATCCCAAATACGAGCAGGACATCGACGCCAAGAAACTCTGGGATAAAATCATCCACAACGCATGGAAGTCGGCCGAGCCGGGCGTGCTGTTCTGGGATACGATCATCCGCGAGAGCGTGCCCGACTGCTATGCCGACGAGGGCTTCGTGACGGTTTCGACCAACCCCTGCGGCGAGATTCCGCTCTGCCCCTACGATTCGTGCCGCCTGCTGGCGATGAACCTGCTGAGCTATGTGGACAACCCCTTCACCAAGGAGGCGAAGTTCAATTTTGACAGGTTCAAGGCGCATGTCGGCAAGGCCATGCGCATGATGGACGACATCATCGACCTTGAACTGGAGAAGGTTGAGCAGATCATCGCCAAGATCGCCGCCGACCCCGAAGACGAGGAGGTCCGCCGCGTGGAGCTGGAGTTGTGGAAGAAGATCCGCACCATGGCGCAGAAGGGCCGCCGCACGGGTCTCGGCATCACGGCCGAGGGCGATATGCTCGCGGCGCTGGGGCTGCTTTATGGCTCGGACGAGGCGATCGCTTTCGCCGTCGAGGTGCAGAAGACGCTGGCCGTCGAAGCCTACCGCGCTTCGGTCCGGATGGCCGCCCAGCGCGGAGCGTTCCCGATCTACGACGCTTCGAAGGAGAAGAACAACCCGATGATCGCCCGCATCCGCGAGGCCGATCCGGAGCTGTATGCCGAAATGGAGAAGAACGGCCGCCGCAATATCGCCATGCTGACCATCGCCCCGACGGGCACCACGTCGCTCATGTCGCAGACCACGTCGGGCATCGAACCGGTGTTCCGCACGGTCTACAAGCGCCGCCGCAAGATCAACCCTTCGGACCACGACACGCACGTCGATTACGAGGACGAAACGGGCGAAAAGTTTCAGGAGTACAACGTCTACCACCACAATTTCGTCAAGTGGCTGGACGCGAACGGATACGATACGTCGAAACTGGAGACCATCTCGGACGCCGAGCTGAACGAGTGGGTGGCGGCTTCGCCCTACCACGGCGCCACGGCCAACGACATCGACTGGGTGGCGAAGGTCAAGATGCAGGGTGCGATCCAGAAATGGGTGGACCATTCGATCTCGGTGACGGTGAATCTGCCGAACAATGTCTCCGAAGCACTCGTCGCCGATGTGTACCGCACGGCTTGGGAGTGCGGCTGCAAGGGCGTCACGGTTTACCGCGACGGCTGCCGCGACGGCGTGCTGCTCGACAAGGCTTCCAAGAACAAGAAAAAGAAGTGCGAGGGGCATCCCGGCGAAGTGGCGAAGCGTCCCAAGTCGATTCCTGCCGACATCGTGCGGTTCAAGAACGGCACCGAGGACTGGATCGCCTTCGTGGGGCTTCAGGACGGACGTCCCTACGAGGTCTTCACGGGTAAGATCGAGGAGGACGCCATGTATATCCCCCGCAAGATCAACAAGGGCTTCATCATCAAGGTCCGCGAGGACGACGGCACCAAGCGTTACGACTTCCAGTATACCGACCGTTACGGCTATACGAACACCATCGGCGGCATCTCGCGCCTGTTCAACGAGGAGTTCTGGAACTACGCCAAACTCATTTCGGGCGTACTGCGCCACGGCATGCCGATTGAGAAGACCGTTTCGCTCATCGAGTCGCTCCATCTGGACAGCGAGTCGATCAACACGTGGAAAACGGGCGTCTGCCGTGCGCTGAAGCAATATATCGTGGACGGCACCAAGTCGAAAGGCAAGTGTCCGAGCTGCGGACAGGAGAATATGGCCTACCAGAACGGCTGTCTGACCTGCATGTCGTGCGGTTATTCGAAATGCGGCTGATCTGAAAAGATTTGATATTGAGATTAAAAGGCTGGAAACGTATGTTTTCGGCCTTTTTTAGTCGCTTTCGGCTCTGTTTTTGCGTTTCATGCTGTTGATGAATGGATTTTGAAAAATTAATTTATAATTTTACAACTGGGAATAACTAATGTTAGCTATGAAAAAACTTATTCTAATTCTTGCGGTCGTGGCATTCGCGACGACGGCATGGGCGCAGGAGACGCCCAAAAAACCGAGCTTTGCAGGTTTTGTGTCCAATGGATTTTGGGATAATTGGGAGATGTCGCTGGGCGGCGGTGTAGGTACGGCCCTGACGAACGGCTCCAATTCGGGGTCCTTCGGAAAACGCCTCGGATTCGAAGCGAACTTTTCGCTTGTAAAATGGGTGCATCCGGTGGTAGGTATGCGCCTGCAGCTGCAGGGCGGTCAGTTTGCCAACTACGACGCCGATCTGGGCAAACTCAAGTGGCCTTACCTCTTCGTGCACTCCGACTTTATGCTTAACTTCTCGAACTGGGCGGGCGGTTACCGCGACGACCGGGCCTATTATCTGGTGCCGTTCGTAGGCTTCGGTTATCTGGCTACGAACTTCACGGACAAGAGCCAAGAGGACAATATGACCGGTACGCATCAGGCTTTCGCATTCTCTTACGGTCTGCTCAACAAATTCCGCTTGTCGCGTTCGTTCGACTTCAATATCGAGCTGAAAGGCATGCTGGCGCCTTCGCGCGTATGCCCCGCGAAGACGGACGGTTCCTACCTGTTCGGCTTCAGCGCTACGGCGGGCTTCACCTACCGCTTTAACAAGCGCGGCTGGCAGCGCGGCGTAGCGGGCTATACGGCCGCCGACATTCAGGCGTTCCAAGACGCCGTTGCCGCAAGCATGGCTGCTGTCGAAGCCGCCGAGCTTGAGAACGCCCAGCTGGCCCAGCAGCTCGCCGCCGCTCAGGCGCAGGCTGCCGCCGCTCAGAACGCCGCCGCCGATGCCGCGGCAGCTGCTGCCGTCGCAACGGTTGTCGCCGCCGACGAAGCCGCTCTGGCCGACACTTCGATCATTCTCTTCGATTACAGCATGTCGGTGCTGACGCCGCAGGAGAAAACGCGTCTGGAGCTGATCGCCGAGCAGATCAAGAGCGGCTCGAAGGATGCCGTTTACCAGATTGTGGGCCACGCCGACCAGCAGACGGGTACCGCTGCCGGCAACAAGCGCGTCGCCGAGCACCGCGCCAAGCGGGTTTACGACTTCCTCGTATCGAAGGGCGTGAATCCCAAACAGTTGAATTACGAGGGCAAGGGCAACTCCCCCGATCCCTTCAAGAAGGTTCAGGCCGCCAACCGCGCCGCGATTATCCAGTAATCTCCGCGGGACGGAATGACCGGTTCGCCCGGTCGGCCCGGCCGGATAAAAAAGGATGCGCCCTCATCAGGCGCATCTTTTTTTTGTGTGATCCGGAGCGGGGCGGAAAGTATGCCCCGGCATTTTCCGTGTTTCTCAGGCAGTCAGTTTGTTTCAGTTTGTTTCAGTCTCAGTTTGTGTCTCTGTCTCTGCCCCAGCCTTTTCGTGTGTCCCGTATTTTGTCGTATCTCCTGTATTTTCCGTGCCTGCCGTGTTCTTATCTCTCTTATTTGCCGTTGCTCCAGTATTTTTCCGCACCTCCCGTGTCACCCGCATCTCCCGTGTTACCCGTGTTTACCTGTGTCATCTGTGTCGCCCGCACCTTCCGGGAGTCTACCGGATAATCACCGCATTGACGATCCGGACGCCGGAACGCCGGTTCAGCTCCTCCTTGAGCGCTTCGCGCTGGTAGAAGAGTTCCGAACGAAGCACGCTCGACTGGATGCGGGCATAGAGAATGTGGTTTTCCAGCTTCAGTTCCGTGGTGAAGTCCGCGGCGCGGTCGCCCACGACGGCGCGCCATGTGTCGGGCAGCTTCCCTTCGGCGACTTTGGCCGCGACATAGGGGCGTTTGAAAAACTCTTCCAGCAGGTCGCCCATCAGCATCGTCTTGGTCCGTCTCATCGCGCTCCCTCCTTTCCGCCGGATGCCGTGTCTGCCGTATCTGTTCCGCGGGCGTCCTTTCCGCCGGATTTTTCGCCTGCGGACGCCGCGTTGCGTAAATCCTCCGAAACTTCGCCTTGCACCGCTGCCGTCCGGATTCCTTCCGCAGCCCCAGCCTCCTGCGGCCCGGCATGCCGCGTTTGGTCCGCTGCTTCCTTCGCGCGCTCTTCGGCCGGAAGCTGCCCGCCGCAAGCCGGCGCTCCGGCCGTTGCGGTCTCCTGCCCGATGCCGCCGTTTTCGACCGTGAAGAGGGAGTACGCTCCGCCGGCCTTGTCCAGAATCCGGCGCAGACGGGTGGGGTTGCAGTCCGTAATGACGATCTGCCCGAACGAATCTTCCGACACCAGCCGTATGAGCTGTTCCACGCGCCCCGCGTCGAGCTTGTCGAACAGGTCGTCGAGCAGCAGGATCGGCTTCTCGCCTTTCTCCTGCGCGACTATTGTGTACTGGGCCAGTTTCAGGGCGATCAGGAACGACTTCTGCTGGCCCTGCGAGCCGTATTTGCGCAAGGGGTAGCCGCCGATCCGGAGCACCAGATCGTCGCGGTGAATGCCCGACGTGGTGAACTCGTTGACCAGATCCTTCTGCCGTGCGGCGAGGAGAATCTCACCGAACGGACGGTCGTTCAACTCCGATTTGTAGTGCAGTCCGACCTGCTCGCGGTCGCCCGAAAGTATGCGGTAATACTCCGCCGCGACGGGTTGCAGCCGCTCGGCGAACTCCCGCCTCCGGGCGTGAATCCGCTCGCCCTGTTCGACGAGCTGCATGTCGTAAATCTGCAGCATCGTCTCGTCGGGCATGTTCTTGAGCAGCCGGTTGCGCTCGGCCAGCACGGCGTTGTAGCGCATCACGGCGGCCAGATAGCTCCGGTCCAGCTGCGAGATGAAGGCGTTGAGGTAGCGGCGCCGTTCGTCCGCGGCGTCGCTGATCAGGGCGCTGTCCGCCGGCGATACGATCACGGCGGGGACAAGCCCCACGTGGTCCGAGAGCCGTTCGTACTCCTTGCCGTTGCGTTTGAGCACTTTGCCGCCTTTGCGCGAGAAGGAGCACACGATGTTTTCGCTCTTTCCCCCGTCGGTGAGATACTGCCCTTCGGCGAGGAAGAAGTCGGCGCCGTGGCGGATGCTCTGCCCGTCGGTCATGGGCAGCGACGACTTGCACATCGACAGGTAGTAGACCGCGTCGATGACGTTGGTCTTGCCGGCTCCGTTGTCGCCTACCAGACAGTTGACGCCCCGGCAGAGGGCAAGCTCCGCCTGCTCGATATTTTTGAAATTCAGCAGCGATATTTTCTTCAGAAACATAGCCCAAAGATAATGCAAGGTGAGTGCAAATGCAAACTTGTTTGCGATTTGCCGGACCGCCGCCCGTGCGGGGCGCCGTCTGTTTTTTGTAAAGATACAAAAAAAGCGGACAGCGCATTGCACATTCTGAATAGTTTTGTATCTTTGCAGACTAACATACCGAAATTTAACTAAAACAAGATATTTTTCATATGGCAAAGCAGCATGTAGCCGAGCAGGAGACCCTCGGCGAAGCAATGAACAGAACTGAGCTTTTCTTCGAGAAAAACGGCCGTAACATGGCGTATATTTTTCTGGGACTGCTGGTTCTTGCAGCCCTTATTTTCGGATACCGCGCACTGATCGTAGCCCCTCGCGCCACCAAAGCCGCCGAGCGGATCGCCGAGGCTCAGTACCGTTTCGAGGAGCAGAATCCGGATTATCAGCTCGCACTCGAAGGCGACGCCAACGGCGCCGGTTTCCTCGACGTGATCGAAGAGTACGGTTCGACGCCTTCGGGCAACCTCGCCAAGCACTATGCGGGTATCTGTTACCTGAAGACGGGCGATCTGGAGAACGCCGCCAAATATCTGGCGAAGTATTCGCCGGTCGAGGGTATCCCCGGAGCGCTCATCAACGCCCAGAATCTGGGCCTGCAGGGCGACATCGCCGTCGAGCAGCAGAACTACGCCAAGGCGGTGAAATTCTACGAGCAGGCCGTCAAGGCCGCCGACAACAACCTGACGGCACCGATGTACCTGCGCAAGGCGGGTCTGGCCGAGCAGGCTCAGGGCAACAACGAAAAGGCAGCCGCATTTTACGAGCAGATTCTGACCTCCTATCCCGCATCGACGGATGCGCGTGAGGCGGAGAAGCTCCTCGGCAGCGTGAAATAACCGGGACTATGGCGACCAAGAATCACAACCTTTCCAAATTCGACTCACCCCTGCCTTCGGCCGCGGACATGCGGTTCGGAATCGTCGTGGCCGAGTGGAACCGCGAGGTCACCGAAGCCCTGCTCGAAGGCGCCGTGCGGACGCTCCGCGCCGCCGGATGTCCCGACCTGAACATCCAGATCAAGTATGTTCCGGGGACGTTCGAACTGGCCCTCGGCGCGCAGTTCTTCGCCGAATATACCGACGTGGACGCCGTGATCGCGCTGGGCTGCGTCATTCAGGGAGATACCCGTCATTTCGACTTCATCTGTCAGGGCGTTACGCAGGGCATCACGCAGCTGCAAATCCAGTGGAACATGCCCATCGCCTTCGGCGTGCTGACCGTGAACGACATGCAGCAGGCTTTGGACCGCTGCGGAGGCCGTCACGGCAACAAGGGCGACGAAGCCGCTGCCACGGCCGTCAATATGGTCAAACTGCAGATCGAGATGGAAGCCGCTTCGCCGGACCACGAACCCGACCGGCGGAATATCAACTGATCGGCAGCGACGCAGATACATGAAAAACGGAGAGTTGTACGACTCTCCGTTTTTTTCGTTCTCAGGCGGCCGCATTCGCAGCGGCGGTCTGTGTATCTGTTTGCCGTCCGCCTTGTCTGCCTGCATCGGTCTTTGTTTACTGTCAGCCTTATTTGTCTGCGTCTGCCTTTGTCTGTGTCAGGTTTGTCTGTCCGCGGCGCCTTGTCTGCGTGTCTGTTTGCCGTCCGCCTTGTCTGTCTGCGGCGGCCTGTCTGTCTTTTGTCCTATTCCTTTGTCGGGAGCGTTATGCGCTCCGAGTAGCGGCGGCCGGAACGGTCGGTGGCGACGACTTCGATCTCGCGGGCCGATGCCGAAGGGCGGGCCTTGAAGTAGAAGTGCGTCGTACGCGGCCGCTGCGACTTGGATACCGTCTTCCCGGCGGCCTTCAGCGAGTCGATGTTGGCGATGTAGTCGGGATCGTTGCACCAGATCCGCTGCATGGAGCCGCGGTAGCGGCCGTCCTCATACCATACGACCGTCCAGTAGGAATCCCAGTTCCATACCTTGGCGATTACCGAAGCGGGGTAGTCCTCCGCCGTGCCGGGACCCCATACGCGCAACTGCCGGGCTTCGGGCATCTCCAGACTCTGGTAGGTCCACGCGAAATCCCCGCCGCATTCGCGGAAAAGCTGCCAGCCTTTGGGCGTGCCGTCGCGGTTGATCGGGTCCCGCCAGAGGTTGCCGCATATCTGCGCCACGTTGTGTTCCATCGCGCCTTCGCGGATGTCGAAATTCGAGTTGATGTGCGTATGTCCCGATATGAAATGGATTTCATGGCCCGCAAAGGCGTCCATCAGGGTTTCGGCCGACTCCATGACGCGGCGTTCGTCGCGCCACGACTTCATGGCCGGAGCGTGCATCGCGAAGCAGACGCGCGAACCCGCCGGCAGACGTTCGGCGTAGGCCGCCGCCCAGCGCAGCTGCATCGAGTCTATCTGCTCGTCGTATTTGCGGGCGCCGTGGTAGACGATGTCATCGAGAACGACGTAGTGGGTGCGGCCCATGTCGAAGGCGTAATACGTGGGGCCGAAATGCGACCGGTAGTTTTCGGTGGCTTCGCGGTCGGTGAATTTGTTCAGGTCGTGGTCGTGGTTGCCGATCACGCCGTAAACGGGGATTCCGAGCGATGCGAACTGCTCCCTGATTTTGGCGAACAACTGCGGCGAGTCCCATACGATGTCGCCCAGCAGAATGACGGCCTGATCGACTCCCTGCGCCTTTTTCGCGGCTGTTGCAGCCTGCAGCGGCGGGATTATCTCGGTGCGGAGCCGTTCGAAATGCTCGTCGGTCTTGGGTTGCGGGTCGGCGATGGCCAGCAGTTCGTAACATGCCGCGGTTCCGGGCCACGCCTGCAGCTCGAAGTCGAAGCGTTTGGCCGAAGGGGTGTAGGGGAGGAAAAACTGCGGGATGCCCTCTTTCAGCGGTGCGATGTACCCCGCCGGGGTCACGACGCTGATGAATAACGCCTCGTCGTCGGCGTCGAGGGCGAACGCTCCCTGCGCGTCGCTTTGCGCGAAGGTGTAGCCGTCGGTTACGGCGACTCCGGCGAGCGGTCTGCCGCCGCATTTGACGGTTCCCCGGATCGGACGGCCGGAAACTGCGGTGCAAAGCCCGCAGCAGATCAGCAGTAGAAGTAGCGGATGTTTCATGGTTCGGGTTGTTATTGGTTTCAGGTTTTGGTATTGCCGTCGGTCCGGCGGTTAAAATACGCCGAGGTTGTCGAGGAAGATCAGCAGCAGCACGGCGGGGCAGACGTAGCGCAGCAGGAAGATGAAGACGCCGTAAATGCGGAATTTCAGCTCCCCGTTGTTGGTGATCTGGTCCCTGAGTATCTGCCGGTCGAGTTTCCAGCCGACGAAGACGCAGGTGAAGAATCCGCCCGCGGGCAGCAGGATGTTGGCCGTCAGGAAGTCGAGCGAGTCGAAAAGCGAAAGTCCGCAGATCGTCCAGCCGCTCAGCACGCCCAGCGACAGCGACGCCAGCGATGCGAGCGCGGCCGTTGCGGCGGTCGTCAGCCATGCCGCGGTCTTGCGGCTCAGGTGCCACTCTTCATGCAGGTAGACCGTCACCACTTCGTGCAGCGAGATCGTCGAGGTGAGCGCCGCCACGACCAGCAGCAGGAAGAATACCGACGACCAGACCATGCTCAGGGGCATGTCGTTGAAGATGCTCGGCAGGGTGATGAACACCAGCGACGGACCCGACGATGGCTCGATGCCCACGCTGAATACCGCCGGGAAGATCACCACGCCGGCCAGAACGGCTACCAGCGTGTCGAGGATCGTGACGTTGAGCGCCGTATGGCGCAGGTTGGTGTCGGGCTTGAAATACGAGGCGTAGGTGACCATCGTCCCGATGCCGATCGAGAGCGAGAAGAAGGCCTGCCCCAGCGCGACGAGCACCGTCGTGGGCGTCACTTTCGAGAAATCCGGAGCGAAAAGGAATTTCAGTCCCGCTTCGCCGCCCGGCATCAGCAGCGAGTGGACCGACAGGATGATCAGGATGACGAAGAGCAGCGGCATCAGAATCTTGGCCGAACGCTCGATGCCCTTCTGCACGCCGAGCGCGATCACGAAGTGGGTCGCCAGCACGAACAGACAGGTGTAGAGAACCGGCCGCCACGGATTGCTGATGAAGGTTTCGAAGAGGTTTTTGTACTCCTCGGCCGTAGAGTAGCGGGCGATCTCGCCCGTGGCGGAGTGCACCATGTATTCGGCCGTCCATCCCGAAACCACGAAGTAGAATCCCAGAATCAGAAATGCCGCCAGCACGCCGTTGTAGCCCAGAAAACTCCATCGGCGGTTCAACTTCCGGTAGGCGCCCACCGCATTGAGGTGCGACGCCCGTCCCACGGAGAATTCCGCGATCATCAGCGGCAGCCCCAGCAGCAGTACGCAGAGGATGTAGATGATCAGAAAGGCTCCGCCGCCGTTGTCTCCGGCGACGTACGGAAACCGCCAGATATTGCCCAGCCCCACGGAGCTGCCCGCCGCGACGAGCACGGCGCTCAATTTGCCACCCAGCGTGGCGCGACTCTCCTTATGATGCATAACCTAACCTGTTTATTATCGGAAACGGGTGCGCGCATGGCGCACACCCGTCCTATTTCTCCAGCACGACGCTCACTTTCTCAAGCTTTCCGCCCAGCGGCGGCGCCAGTTTCGATACGGTGCATTTTACATGCCGTACCTGCGCGAAAGCGGCGTAAATCGCTTCGATGATGTTCATCGCCACCCGTTCGATGGTGTGCTGCGTGATGCGCATCTGCATCCGCACCACTTCGTAGACCGTCAGGTAATTGACCGTCTTGCGCACGTCGTCCTGCACGGCGGCGTCGCCCAGCTCTGCCGTCAGTTCCAGATCGACCGTGAAACGGTTGCCGACCTTGCGTTCCAGTTCGTAGCAGCCGTGCAGCGCCCGGAACTCCATCCGCGAGAGAACGATGCGGTACTCCATATTATTCGGCGATCAGGAGGAAGTAATTCTTCTTGCCCTTCTGCACCAGCAGGTACTTGCCGGCGATCAGGTCCGCTTCGGTCACCTCGCGCGCCGCGTCGGTGACCTTCTCCTTGTTGAGCGACACGCCGCCGCCCTGCACCATCTTGCGGCACTCGCCCTTCGAGGGGAAGACCTGCGCCTTCTCGGCGCAGAGATCCACGAACGGCAGCCCCAGCTCGGCGCGGGCGATGCGGAACTGCGGCACGCCCTCGAACACCTGCAGCAGCGTCTCTTCGTCGAGTTTGCGCAGCGCCTCCGAGGTCGATCCGCCGAAGAGGATCGCCGAAGCCTCGACGGCCTTTTCGTACTCCTCCTTGGAGTGGATCATCGTGGTGATCTCCTGCGCCAGCCGCTTCTGCAGTATGCGCAGGTGGGGCGCCGCTTCATGTTCGGCGGTCAGCGCCTCGACGGTCTCGCGGTCCAGCAGCGTGAAGATGCGGATGTAGCGCTTGGCGTCCTCGTCGCTGACGTTGAGCCAGAACTGGTAGAACTTGTAGGGCGAGGTGTAGCGCGGGTCGAGCCATACGTTGCCGCTCTCGGTCTTGCCGAACTTCGTGCCGTCGGCCTTGGTGATGAGCGGGCAGGTGATGGCGAACGCCTCGGCTTCGCTGCCCAGCTTGCGGCGGATCAGCTCCGTACCGGTGGTGATGTTGCCCCACTGGTCGGCGCCGCCCAGCTGCACCTTGCAGTTCATCGTCTGGTAGAGGTGCAGGAAGTCGAAGCCCTGTACCAGCTGGTAGGTGAATTCGGTGAACGACATGCCGTCGCCCTCGCCGCTGAAACGCTTCTTGACCGAGTCTTTGGCCATCATGTAGTTGACGGTGATGCACTTGCCGATGTCGCGGATGAATTCGAGGAACGAGATGTCCTTCATCCAGTCGTAGTTGTTGACCAGCACGGCGGCATTCGGCGCGTCCGACTCGAAGTCGAGCAGTTTGGCGAGCTGCCGCTTGATCGCCTCCTGATTGTGGCGGAGCGTCGGCTCGTCGAGCAGGTTGCGCTCCTGCGACTTGCCGCTGGGGTCGCCGATCATGCCCGTCGCGCCGCCTATGAGCGCCAGCGGACGGTGTCCGCACATCTGGAAATGCTTGAGGATCATCACGCCCACCAGATGTCCGATATGCAGCGAGTCGGCCGTGGGGTCGATGCCCAGATAGGCCGTCGTCATCTCTTTTTCGAGTTGTTCCTTTGCGCCGGGCATGATCGTGTGGATCATGCCGCGCCATTCGAGTTCTTCGATGAAATTCTTTGTTGCCATTTTATTGTTTCTTTGTCTTGATTATCAATATTGTACGGCGTCCGGCCGACCGTGCCGGCGGTCAGCATGCGCCTCCGTCTGCGGCCGTTCGCCTGAACCGGTCCTGCGGCGTGTGCCGTAAATCGGTGCGTTATTCCACCTCCAGATCCAGTGCCTTGCGAAGCTCCGCCACCAGCGGGTTTTTCTCCGTAATGTACCGCACCCGGTCTTCGAGTTTGATCGGACGCACCGCCCGTATCTCCTCGTTTACGATGACCTCCAATTCGATCATTCCCTCTATTCCGGCCAGTTCGGCGATGCGCATCAGCATTCCCGTCTTGCTGCGCAGAATCTCTTCGCGCAGTTCGGTCGTCGGCACGCTCACCGAGATCGTGTTGTCGCGGAACGTCATCAGCTCGAAGGCCGGCACGAAGCGCGGGCGTTTCTCCTTGATGAGGTTCAGTATCCTGCTGCGGGCGTGCTCCAGCTTTTCGGCGCACTCCGGATCGACGGTTACGACTTCGGCTTCGTCGGGCGTTTCGCCGTCCGAAAGCTCTTCGTCGGGATCGCTGCCCGCCGAGGCGAGCAGTTCCGAGAGCGAAGCGCCCGATATGAGCGGACGCCGTGCCGGAGCCGGTGCGGTCTGCACTGCGGGCTTTGCCGGTGCGGGCTGCGGAGCCGTTTCAGCCGTTGTTCCGCCTGCGGTTTGCACCGCCGGGACGGCCGCTCCGCCTTGTGCCGTCGGATGCGGTGTTCCGCCCAGTACCGTCGGTCCCGCTGTTCCTCCCTGCGCTGCCGGATTTGCCGCTCCTCCCTGCGCGGTCGGGTTTGGTGTCCCGCTCTGCATCGCCGGATTCGCCATTCCTCCTTGCGCCGCGGGATTCGCCGCTCCGCCCGGTATCGTTTGTCCGATTGCCGCAGCCTGCGGAGCGTTGTCCTGAGCGGAAACTTCCGCTGCCTGCGGACCCGGCGTCTGCATCGCGGCTCCGCGTACGGAAAATCCGGATACCTGCGGTATGCCGGCCGATGCCGTCGGTCCGGCTTCCGGCCGAACAGTGCCTTGCCCCGTTTGTCCTGCTCCCGGCTGAACTGCGGACGGTGCCGTTTGTCCTGCCGCCGGTCGAGTTGCGGCCTGCCCTGCGTCCGGTCGAACCGCGGTTTGTTCGGCTTCCGGCCGAATTGCGGCCTGCACCGTTGCTCCCGCACCCGACTGGGGCGTACCCGGCGTCGTTTGTCCTGCCGCGGAAACCGTCTGCGCCTGAACTGTAGACGCGCTCTGCTGCGGCGCGGGTCGTGCCGCAGCCGTCGGAGTCGCCGCCGCGCCTGCGGCCGTACGGGGTGAGAGGGCGGGGAGGGAATACTCCCCGGAGGAGGTCAGATCGTCATTTTTTTTTTGGCCGAGTCCTGCGATCTTCATCAGGCCCAGCTCGACGAGCAATCGCTGGTTCGACGATTGCCGGATCTTCCCGTCAAGCTCCGTCAGAATGGAGATGGCTCCGAACAGGAACTCGACATTGCAGGCGCCCGCCTGCGTCCGGTATCGTTCGAGCAGCGTTCCGGTCATTTCGATCAGCCGCAGCGTTTCGGGGCGCTTGGCCATCAGCAGGTCGCGCATGTGGCGGTTGAGTCCCGCCGTGAAGGTCTGCCCCGAAAAGCCTTTCGAGAGCACCGTGTCGAACGTGACCAGCACATCGACGTAGTTGCCTGCGAGCAGCATCTCCGTAACGCTGAAATAGGTGTCGTAATCCAGCACGTTGAGCGTCTGGGCCACGTTGCGGTAGTCGAGCGTCGTGCCGCAGAACGACACGGCCTTGTCGAACATCGACAGGGCGTCGCGCATGCCGCCGTCGGCTTTCTGCGCGATGAGGTTCAGCGACTCTTCGTCGGCCGAGATGTTCTCCTGCCCGGCGATGTATTTGAGGTATTCGACGCTGTCCTCGACGCGGATGCGGTTGAAGTCGTAAATCTGGCACCGCGAGAGGATGGTCGGAATGATCTTGTGTTTCTCGGTCGTCGCGAGGATGAAGATCGCGTGTGCGGGCGGCTCTTCGAGCGTCTTTAGGAAGGCGTTGAAGGCCGCGGCCGAGAGCATGTGGACCTCGTCGATGATGAATACCGAGTAGCGGCCCACCTGCGGGATGATGCGCACCTGCTCGATCAGCGTGCGGATGTCCTCCACCGAGTTGTTCGACGCGGCGTCCAGCTCGTGGATGTTCAGCGAGCGGCCCTCGTTGAACGAGCGGCACGATTCGCACTCGTTGCAGGCTTCTGCGCCGTTGGGGCTCAGGCAGTTGATGGCCTTTGCGAAGATGCGGGCGCAGGTGGTCTTTCCCACGCCGCGGGGACCGCAGAAGAGGTAGGCATGGGCCAGCTGGGCGCGCTCGATGGCGTTTTTGAGCGTCGAGGTAATATGTTTCTGCCCGACGACCGAGGCGAAGGTCGCGGGGCGGTATTTGCGTGCGCTGACGATAAAATCACTCATAGTTCCGCAAAGATAAGAAATATGAGCGAAGATTTGAAAATTCGGGATTAAAAATTGTCCCCTCCGCCGTCCCTGCGCGGCTGTCCGCCGTTGCGCCAAATTGGCGCATTTTGACAGCATGTTGTGACAAAAGGTGACACAATGACCGAAAAATGAGGTTGGCAGGTGTTTTGCGGATGTTGATGACGAATGGTTTGCGTCTGCGATCCGGTCGCAATGCGACGAGTCCCCGCCGGGCGGGGATTTGAGGGTGAGTCGGACTTGCATGCGCGACGGTAAGCCGCAGGTTGCGGCCCCGGACGCGAACCATCGGACCGTGTGAAATTTAACTTTGCGATTATGAATATAAACACATTGACCATCAAGGCGCAGGAGGCGCTGCAGGCAGCGCTCAACCTTGCGCGGGAGCGCGGACAGCAGGCTGTCGAGCCGCTCCATCTGCTCGCGGTGCTGATCCGCGAGGACGATTCGCTGGCCACGTTCCTGCTGGGACGCGTCGGCGTGAACGTGCGCGGACTGCGCGACGAAACCCAGCGCGCCGTCGGCTCCCTGCCGCGGGTCGAGGGCGGCGGCGAGCAGTTCTTTGCGCAGGAGACCTCGAAGGTGATTCAGCGCGCCGTGGACTTCACCAAGAACTTCGGCGACAAATACGCTTCGGTCGAACACCTTCTGCTGGGACTCGTGGCCGAACGCGGACAGGCGGCCGACATCCTCAAGCGCAGCGGCGCCACCGAGAAGGAGCTTCTCGAAGCGATCCGTATCTTCCGCAAGGGTGCGACGGTCGATTCGCAGACCTCCGAACAGCAGTTCGACGCGCTGGGCAAGTACGCCGTCAACCTCAACGAACAGGCCCGTTCGGGCAAGCTCGACCCGGTGATCGGCCGCGACGAGGAGATCCGGCGCGTGCTGCAGATTCTCTCGCGCCGCACCAAGAACAACCCGATTCTGGTCGGCGAAGCCGGCGTGGGCAAGACCGCCATCGCCGAGGGCATCGCCCACCGTATCGTGGACGGCGACGTGCCCGAAAACCTGAAATCGAAGGTGATCTACTCGCTCGACATGGGCGCCCTTATCGCGGGCGCCAAGTATCAGGGCGAGTTCGAGGAGCGGCTCAAGGCCGTCGTGCAGGAGGTCGTCGCCAGCGAAGGCGAAATACTGCTGTTCATCGACGAGATCCACACCCTCGTCGGCGCCGGCAAGTCGTCGGGCGCGATGGACGCCGCCAATATCCTCAAACCCGCGCTTGCGCGCGGCGACCTGCGGACCATCGGCGCCACGACGCTCGACGAGTATCAGAAATACTTCGAGCAGGACAAGGCCCTCGAACGCCGTTTCCAGAAGGTGATGGTCGATGAGCCGACGCAGGAGGACGCCATTTCGATCCTCCGCGGACTGAAAGACCGTTACGAGAACCACCATCAGGTCCGCATCAAGGACGAGGCGATCGTCGCCGCCGTCGAACTTTCGACGCGCTACATCACCTCGCGGTTTCTGCCCGACAAGGCGATCGACCTCGTGGACGAGGCGGCTTCGCGCCTGCGTCTGGAGATGAACTCCGTGCCTGAGGAGATCGACACCCTCGACCGGCGTGTGCGCCAGCTCGAAATCGAGCGTGAGGCGATCCGCCGCGAGAAGGACAGGGAGCGTGTGGAGCAGCTCACCAAGGAGATCGAGGAACTGAAGTCCAGAGACGCCGAGATGCGTGCCAAATGGCAGGGCCAGCGCGATCTGCTGAAGAGGATTCAGGAGAACAAGGACCGGATCGAGCAGCTGAAGATCGAGGCCCAGCAGGCCGAGCGGCAGGGCGACTACGGCAAGGTGGCCGAAATCCGCTACGGCAAGATTCAGGAGGCCGAAAAGGAGATCGCCGCCTTTCAGGAGGAGTACAAGCTGGCGTCGGCCAACGGCTCGATGATCAAGGAGGAGGTCGATGCGCAGGACGTCGCCGAGGTGGTGTCGCGCTGGACGGGTATCCCCGTGACGCGCATGCTGGCTTCCGAACGCGAGAAACTGCTGCACATGGAGGACGAGCTGCACCGGCGCGTCATCGGTCAGGAGCAGGCCATCGCCGCCATTTCCGACGCCGTGCGCCGTTCGCGCGCCGGGTTGAACGACCCCCGCAAGCCGATCGGCTCGTTCATCTTCCTCGGCACCACGGGCGTCGGCAAGACCGAGCTGGCCAAAGCGCTGGCCGAATTCCTCTTCAACGACGACTCGATGATGACGCGTATCGACATGAGCGAGTATCAGGAGCGCCACAGCGTGTCGCGTCTGGTGGGAGCGCCTCCGGGATACGTCGGTTACGACGAGGGCGGCCAGCTTACCGAAGCCGTGCGCCGCAAGCCCTATTCGGTCGTGCTGCTCGACGAGATCGAGAAAGCGCACCCCGACGTCTTCAATATTCTTCTGCAGGTGCTCGACGACGGCCGTCTGACCGACAACAAGGGCCGCACGGTGGACTTCCGCAATACGATCATCATCATGACTTCGAACATGGGATCGCATATCATTCAGGAGAATTTCGCGGCGGCGTTCAGCGGCGAGAAGCTCGCGCCCGAAGTGGTCGAGAAGACCCGGATGGACGTCATCGACCTTTTGAAACAGCAGCTGAAGCCCGAATTCCTGAACCGTATCGACGAGATCGTGATGTTCGAGCCGCTGACGCGCCGGGATATCGAGCGCATCGTGGACATCCAGCTGGGCGCCGTGCGCCGGATGCTGGCCGAGAACGGCATCCGCCTCGAATACAGCGACAAGGCGCGCGAATGGATCGCCGCCGCCGGCTACGACCCGCTCTACGGCGCGCGTCCGGTCAAACGTACGATCCAGCGTTACATCGTCAACGAACTCTCGAAACGGATTCTGGCCGGCGACGTCAACCGCGAAAAACCGATCAAGATCGGCGCCGACGACAAGGGCCTGACCTTCGCCAACTGAGAGCGGCCGCAAGACCGCCGGAGCGGAGGCTCGGATGCACCGCTTCCTGAAAACGAAATGGTTCCGGATTTTTTCCGGAACCATTTTTTATTGCCGCCCGCGTTCGGAGCACTCCTCTTTCGGCCCTGCGGGGGGGCGTTCCGCCTACTTTACGAACCTGCTGAAGAATTTCCACAGCTCCTCGCCCGTGTCGATGTCCTGCTCGCCCCACGCGTGTTTGCCGCCGACGATTTCGTAAAGCCACACCTCGCTGCCCCCGGTGCCGCCCGTGAAGCGGTGCGCGATCACCGTGCGGCCGCCGGGTGCCTTTGCCGGCAGCGTGTCGGTCTGCATGACGGTGCAGCGGTTCTTCGCCGCCCAGTAATGTACGGCCAGCGGCACGGGCAGATAAGCTCCCCAGCCGCCTTTGTTCTGCGGATCGCCCAGCCATGCCGAGGTCCTGTCCTCCGTGCCGTGGATTTCGAAGAGCGGAACCGGCGCCGTACTCCGGTCCGCTTTGTAGAGCCAGTCGAGCATCAGTCCCGAAACCGGCGCCACGGCGGCGAACAGGCGGGGACGCTGCGCCGCCAGCTGGTAACACATCTCTCCGCCGTTCGACATGCCCGTGCAGAAGACGTTGTGCCGGCTCAGTCCGTGCTTTTTCTGCAAATGGCGCACCAGCTCGGTCAGGAACCGCACGTCGTCGACGGTCATGTCGGCCTGAAAGGGGTATCCCACGTTCCAGCAGCTCTTGCCGCGTCCGTCTTTCGCGCCCTGCGGGTAGCAGACGGCGAAACCGTGGCGGTCGGCCGTGGCGTTCATGGCGAAACGGTCGGGATTGTTGTTGCCGCCGTAGCCGTGCAGGACGACGACCAGCGGGGCGTTCTCCGGCAGGCCGGCGGGCAGGTGCAGTTTGTAGGTGCGCTCCATGCCGCCCGAACGCAGGATGTAATCCGGGGTCTCCGGCGCCGCGGACTGCGCCCGGCAGATGCTTGCCGCGAAGAGCAGAAGGACCGTAAGAAGAAAGCCCTTTGCCGCGGCGGATTTCAGCAGGTGTCTCATTTTAAGCAGTATTCGATTTACAGACCCTTGCGGGCGATGCGCCATGCCAGACTGTTGTACAGCCCGATCAGCGGAGCGCGCCAGCTGCGGGGCAGGGCGTTGAGGACGCGGACCTTGCGCAGCGTGCGGCGGTAGGTCTTGGTGTAGCCGAAAAACTCCGCCGCGCGCGCCGCCTCTTTCGTGCCGCCCTTGGCACTGATGATGAGCGCTTTGCCCAATGCCGCGCGGGCCACGAATTCGTTGTATTCCTCAGGCGCCGACGGGTCGTAAAGCTCCTCGAACGAATAGCGCGTCCGTTCGGGCGTGTAGCTCGACGCCGAGCGGTTCGATGCGACCTTCGAGTAGTTCGCCAGCGGCTTGGGCGAGAAGCAGACCGCGTAGCGGCGGGCGATCTTGATCCACATATACATGTCGCCGCCGATCTTCATCCCTTCGGGGAATCCGCCCACCGCCTCGAAGACCGCGCGCGGTACTGTGCTGGCCGACGGGATCGAGATGTACCGGTGCGCCGAGTCGCGGAAGAAGTTGGCGACCACACCGCGTTCCGAAGGGGTGCGGGCCGGGAAACGCCCGTCGTGGCTGACGATGTTGAAGGCCGTCGAGTAGACCCCGCAGCCCGGAAACTCCGCGATCATCGCGGCGATCTCCTCCAGAAATCCCGGCTCCCATGTGTCGTCGGCGTCCAGCAGGGCGATGTAGTCGCCCGTCGATTCGGCGATGGCGCGGTTGCGGGCCGCGCATTCGCCGGCGTTGGGCTGCGTGACGAGTTTCACGAGCGGCGAGCGGATGCCGCGCACGATTTCTGCGCTGCGGTCCGTCGAACCGTCGTCCACGACGACGATCTCTGCCGGCGGCAGCGTCTGGGCCAGCACCGAACGCAGGGTGTCGCCGATTTCGCGTTCCTTGTTGTAGAGGGGTATGATGACCGAGATGGTTGCGGATGCCATTTTTAGCGGTTTGATTTATTGCGAAGATACCGATCTTTTGCAGTTTTTCTAAACGTCGGACGAAATAATCGCTATTCGACGATTATCTGGTCTGCATACAGACTTGTCAAATCGACCGGCCGGATTCTGAAACCGCTGCCATGGTCGTGGGGTTTGCCGTAGTTGCGTTTTGCCGGATTCTTATAGGAGCCGATCCTGATGTCGTACATGATCTTCCCTTCGTCTACCATGCCGAGGAAGTTTTCCAGCGAGGGATTTTCGTAAATCTCGGCTCTCTTGTAGTGGAAATGCTCCTGTCCGTTCTGTATTGCAGTGTCCGCAAAAACGAACAGCAGCTTGTCTAGTTTGTTGTTCAGGGCGTATTCGATGTCGTCATAAGTATAGTATATGGCGTTGTCGAGGATTTCCCCGGTTTGCAGGCTGGAAATAGCGATTGCTATGCGCCGGCAGTCCCGGTCGTTGACGAGTCTGAAAGAGTGCACTCCGTAACAGCTGTTCCCTTGGTGGGCGAATATGGATGTGTGGATTTTTTTCAGACCGGGGAATTCCTCGTAAACCTCTCCGTATCTGTCCCGTAGGTATGCATTTGCCCTCTTGGGATACGACGGACTCTTGGTAAACAGTGTCGAGTAAGACGTGGAGGTCTCTCTTTTGGTCTTTATTTCATATCCATTCAGGTCTGGTCGGCGTTCGTTGTTTTCGATGATTCCGATTAGATCTTCAAAGGTTTTCCCGATACCCGTGTCGTGCGTGCGGTGACTCGGAATAAATCCGCGTCGTTTAATATCCTGAAAGGCGGCGATAATTTTTTCTCGATTATTCATGAGATTGGGTTTGTGATGCTAAGATACCTCTTTTTTTGTATATTTGTATCTTGTTTGATGGAAAAGATGTATAAGAGACTAGAGACCGATGAGTGGGACTTCAAAGGCTCCGACACCAAAGAGTATACGCATGGGTACCATAACTACCCGGCGATGATGATCCCCCAGATCGCTAGGAGATTGATTGAAGAATATGCCCCGGCGGGAAAAGTCGGTCTGCTGTTCGATCCCTATATGGGGTCGGGAACGTCTCTGGTCGAAGCTTCGATTGCAGGAATAAACTCCATAGGAACGGATATAAACCCTTTGGCTTGGCTTATTGCCAAGGTCAAGACGACCTCCTACGATCCGAACGAAATCGAGAAGGCGTTCGGTGCATTGCAGAATGCATTGTCGGGCTATGCGGAGGATAATGTCCGGAATAGGGACTTTACGCATATCACCAATTGGGACTATTGGTATGGTAGGGAATCTTTGCTGAAACTCTCTTTCATACAGCAGAACATTGATCTTGTATCCGAAGAGATCAGGTCGTTTTTCGAGCTTGCCTTGGTGGAAACCGTCCGGGACGTCTCTTTTACGAGAAACGGAGAGTTCAAAAGATTTAGAATGCAGGAGGAAAAGATACGCACCTTCCATCCGGATGTATTCGGATTGTTCGAGGCGAAAGTCCGTAGAAATGCAATCGGTCTGTCCAAGTATTGCGGGATTGAAAACAAGGGGCGTGTGAATACCTATGCGTTCGATTCCTCCCGACCTTTCCCCAATAACGTGGTGGCCGACGGCTCTGTAGACATCGTGGTGACTTCTCCTCCCTATGGGGATAGCCGTACTACGGTCGCCTACGGACAGTTTTCCCGTTGGGCGAACGAATGGTTTGGTTTTGAGCATGCCAAGACGCTGGACAATTATCTGATGGGGGGTAAAACGGCCCGGGAGGTGCTGTTCGAAACCTCTTCCATAAAAACCGAACTGGAGGCGATCCGGAACCTCGATAAGAAAAGGTATCTGGAGGTCGTATCCTTCTTGAATGATTACAATGCCTCCATAAGGAATGTCGCAAGGAAATTGAGACGCGGCGGCAGGGTATGCTATGTCGTAGGAAACCGGACCGTAAAAGGCATTCAAATATCCTTGGACTATTTCACTGCGGAGATGTTCGAGCAAAATGGCTTCCAGCATGAAATAACCATTGTGAGAGCCATTCCCAATAAAAGAATGCCGAGTAAAACGAGTCCGACCAATGAAAAGGGCAAAAAAGTCAGTACGATGGTCAAGGAATATATCGTGATCATGACTAAACGCTAGCATTTCCCGATCCGATAAAGACAATCGGTATTTTTTCCTAGTTACTGGTAATCGTGTATGGATTTTATTACATTTGCAAATAATTAACGGGTGCGCGGCACTCTTCGGGCGACCTTCCGGGCTGAAACCGGCCGGCCCTATGCGCGCGGAGTCCCGCCCGCCGCTCCCGTTCCGCTCTTCCCGTTCCGGACGGGAATTAACGAATAACGCACTATGACCGCAGCCGAGAAACTCATCGCTTTCATCCGCAACTCGTTCGACACGGCGTTGTATTTCGCCGTGATGGCTGTCAAGGAGAATTTCCGCAACTACGTCGGGCGTGCCGGAACGGTCGGCCGGCCGGCGCAGTCGATGGTGATTCTGGGCAACGGCCCCTCGCTGGCCGGCGACCTGCCGCGGCTGATCGAACGCCGCGAATACGAAACCGAAGATTTCCTTGCGGTCAATTTTTTCGCCGAAGACGAACGCTTCGAGGTCGTGAAGCCGAAGTATTACGTCCTTTCCGACCCGATGTTCTTCCGCGACAGCGCATGCCGCAACCGCGTCCGGGCGCTTTACGCGACGCTCGCCCGCAAGGTTGCGTGGCCGATGAACCTTTACGTGCAGTACTATAACCCCGAAGGCTTCGACTACCGCGCCGCGCTGCCCAATTCCAATATCCGCATCGTCCGGTTCCATACCCAGATGTACCGCGGTTTCAGAAGTCTCGAATTTTGGCTTTTCCGCCGCGGGCTGGGAAGCGCCAATTTCGGAACGGTGGTGCAGGTCGGCGAATACGTCGCTCTGCTGCTGGGGTATAAGCGGATCGAGCTTTACGGCGTGGACCATACGCTGTTGGACGGACTCTGCGTGGACGATGGGAACCGGCTCTGCCGCATCGACCGCCACTATTACGACGGAGCGGAAGCCGCCGTGCCGCAGCCTATTTACAAGAAGGTTCCCCATGTGCCCTATACGATGGCGGAGTATCTGGCCGAGGTCGCCGAACTGTTCCGCGGCCACGAAGTCCTGCGCGACTATGCCGCCGCGCTCGGTGCGCGGATCGTCAACCGCACCCGCGGTTCAATGATCGACGCTTATGAACGGAACCCGGAGTGAGCTGCCCGATGAAAACGGAAAAGGAGGAATCGAAATTCCTCCTTTTTCGTATCGTCTGATGTACCGGCAAATGCGCCGGAATTTATTTGGGCAGGTTGCGGCTTGCGGCGATGATCTCGGCCATCGTGAAATCCTCCGGATAGTCGATGTCCAGCCCCTCGATGCGGTCCACTACCGCCATGTAGGGCCTGTCGCCGATCCTGCGGTGCCGCCCGGTCCACAAGGCCCGCGGGAAGATGAAGAAGGCGCTGGTTTCGATATACACCGGCTCGATGGTCTGCGTGCGGGGGATGTTTTCGGGCGAATAGTTGAGCGGCCGCCCCTCGTACCATGCGAACGTCTGTATCTTTTCGGCGCTGAATGCCGAGTCGTATTCGCCCGAAACCACTTTCCGGAGCGCATCCGCGACGGTCTCGGCGCGGATAAAGGGCGACGTGGCGTGCGCCAGCACATAGAGGTCGGCTTCGACCTCGGCGGTGAAGCTGTCGTAAATCTCCCGTCCCAGTGTCGTGTCGCGGTCCAGCTCCTCGCTGCGGCGCAGGAACCGCACCCCTTCGGGCAGGAATTCGCGGATCCGCTCGTCGCTGCAATAGACGTAAACCTCGTCGATTCCCTCGACCTCGGTCAGCGTTCGGAGTATGTGGCACATGAGCGGCGACCCGCTCAGCGGACGCAGGTTCTTGCCGCTGACGCGCTGGCTGTTGAGCCGTATGGGGACGAATGCTGCAGTTTTCATAATTCGGTTTTATATCGGGGGCTGCCCGCCTTGCGGCGGAAACCCGTTTAGGTTCACTGTACCAGTAAGTTGCATCCTCTGATGTCGCTGTGGTCGATGCGCCCCTCGACGACGAACGTTCCGCGGGCATCGACCCGGCCCACGTCCTGCGTCTGGATGAACGCGCACGACCACCAGTTCGCCAGATCGGCGATGTTCAGCCCTCCGCGCGTTCCCGCGGGCTGCGGATCGAACGGATCGTTCACGTCGCGGGTCGTGACGCGCATCCACGGCGGACAGCGGAAGAGGTTGCCGCCCTGCGAATAGGCCTGCGAAGTCAGCTCGGCCATGCCGTATTCGGAGTGTATCGCGCCGACGCCGAATGCGCCGCACAGGATTTTGTGAAACTCCTCCTTGGGAATCTCTTCGCGGTAACCCTTCATGCCGCCCGTCTCCATTATGACCGTATTTTCGAGCTTCGGGGCGTAACGCTCCGCCAGATCCCACAGCGCATAGCTTACGCCCAGCAGGATTTTGGGCTTCGGATCGGCCTGCATGGCCGCCAGCAGCCCGTCGTAGTCGTCCAAGTAGAAGCCGCCCGAACCGCAGTCGGCGATCAGCCGGTCGGCCATGTAGACCAGCGACGACCCCTTGCGGCGCAGGTAATTGGGCAGCAGGGCATAGAGGCTCCACTGCGCCGGATCGCCGTAGAATGTGCGGAATGCGGCGCGGAACGTCTGCTCGTACAGCGCCAGCGAGCGCATCGGGTGGCGCGACGGCGTCATGCCCGTCGTTGCCGACGAGGTGAAGACCGCCTCCGGCTCCGTGCCGCCGCAGTAGACGTCGTGGGTCTTGAAGATTTCGATCGGCAGGAACGGAATCTCGCGGGCCGCGCGCACCTCTTCGGGCCGCACTCCGGCCAGCGCGAGATACTCGCGGTAGGGTGGGCATTCTGCGGCCTGCCGCCTGAATACCTCCAGTGCGGCGGCTTCGAACGCCGCGTCGTTCGTGATCCCGAATATGTCGTCCTGCGTAATCATTTCATTGCAAAGGTAAATATATTTCGAAATTCGGCAAAATCCCTTTTCTGCGGACGGAATAAGTCCGGCAGGGCGGTTCCCTGCGTCTGTCTCTTATACACATCTCCGAGCCCACGAGACGCGTAGTAATCTC
>ENA-OXRK01000051-OXRK01000051.1-human-gut-metagenome-genome-assembly--contig:-NODE-51-length-89869-cov-15.8983_pt1 | contig 89869 bp, 55 predicted proteins | sample MGYA00249590_ERZ652579 | MGnify/ENA primary metagenome ERZ652579 (study PRJEB26925, sample SAMN05826952) | human gut metagenome | biome: ENVO:2100002; feature: ENVO:00000062; material: ENVO:00002003...
CGTCGCCCGTGTACACGTACGCGTACATCTTGCTCCAGCCGGAAGGCTTCGTCGCGTAAATCGTGTTCGCCTGAACCTCAACCTTGGTGTAGGTTGCGGTGAACTCGAGCGCTTCGCCGCTTTCGGCGCCGGTGCCCTTGACGGTCAGGGTGACGGAATCGCCGATCTCCATATCGCCGCCGATGGTGAGCGAGTCGCCGTCAACGAAGGAGCCGTTCTTGCCATTGCTCAGTGAGTAAGTGAGATTGGTGGCATTGCTGGCGTTCAGCGTCACCTTGATGGTGTTGGAGGAGAACTTCTTGCTGACGGTCGCGGAAACGGATTCCTTCACGCTCGTGTTGAAGTACACGCTCACCGCATCGCCCTTGGCGGTGCCGGAAGTGATCTTGCCGTTGGAAACGGTGATGGTGCCGCCGTTCACCTGATCGGTGTACGTGCCGTCGTCAAGCTTGGTCGGAGTGCCGGCCAGATTCTGGTCGCCGCCCATGTTGGCGATGCTCACGCCGTCATTGCCGGCATTGTTGTCGGTCTTGTAACGTTCCACCATGAGGCAGGAGTTGTTGTTCTGTTCGGAACCGCAGTTGCGCAGGTATTCGGCCTCGCCGTCCATGGCATTGCGGAAATGGTTGACGGCCGCAACAGCCGTGTCTTTCCACATGTCATCGCCGGCGTCGCCCAGCTGAGAGGCTTCTGCGAACTGGGGCTGATTGCCGCCGGAGGCCTTCGGACGGTTGAAGAACAGTGGCGCTCCGCCTGCGCGTGCGCCGACCACGGCCCAGCCGAAGCGTATCTGATCGTTGGTCAGATACGTGGATTCCTTGTCGCTATTGGCATAGTTGTCGTGGGACTCCACCCAGGTGACCAGCTGATCGTCGTTGACGCCCCCGTTGCGCAAGCTCATAAGATTGCCCGCATTGAGATTCTTGCTCCACAGTGCAGAACGGATGGTCTTGCCATAGTCGGAGGCCGTGGCTCCGCCGCCGCCTTCGCCATACTTGGCATACAGGTTGGCGTACGCCTTGTAATCCAGTCCGGAATCGCCCTGCAGCACTTCGCCGTACTGGTATTGCGAGCCGTTCTGCAGAATGGTGGTCCAATACTGCGAACCGTCGAATTCGTTCGGCAGTTCGACGTGCTTGCCGGCGTCGAAACGGAAGCCGTCAACACCGTCGTTCACCGCGGTTTTCAGGAAGTCGTGCATACGATTGGCGACTTCCGGATTGGCGGTGTTCAGATCCCATAGGCCCAGCAGGTGGCAGTGCGTCACCTGCCAACGGTTGGAATAATCGATGTTGTCGCCGCCGGAGCCGCTGCAGGAGTTGCGCGCATGGAAATATTCGCTCTTCTGCCAGTCGGAGTCGATGGCGTTCCAGTCGGCGGTGAAGTGGTTGGCCACAACGTCGACGATGATGCGGATGCCATGCGCGTGGGCTGCCACGGTCATGGCTTTCAGGTCGTCTTCGCTGCCGACCACGAAGTTGCCGATGGAGGTGTTCGTCGGCTGATACACGTAATACCAATTTTCGGTGAATTTCTTGCCGTTGGCGTCGTTCACCTTGATTTTGCTCATCGGCTCGGTCTGAATGGAGGTGTAACCGGCTTCGGCGATCTCATCCATATGTTCGGTGATGGTGTTGAACGACCACATCCACGCGTGCAGAATGGCGCCGTTCTTCATCTCCTTGGTCAGACCGTACTTTTTGCGTGCTGCTTCGAAAGTCGGGTTGCCTACGGTGTCCGCATAACTGTTACGGTCGGTGCTCGCCTGTGCGGAGACGCTGGCGACTGCCAGTCCGCCGAAAACTGTGGCAAGGGCTGTGGCGCCCACCGCCAGCTTCTTGCTGACGCGCAGACCCAGCTTCTGCCAGGCGGGAGTTGGTTTCCGATGTTTCATTGACCTTCCTGATCCTTCTTTTTCTTGTGTTTGGGCCGGTATCGGGGCTTGTGGCTCCGTTATCGTGGCCGCTGCTTTGCGACGGGGGTCCCATCTTCTTTGATAGCGTTTGCAGTACTGCAACCGTGTAGTGTATATTCTATCCCGATTGGAGTGTAAAAGATGCTGAAAAATGGCGGATTTTCAATGAAAATCGTTACTGAGAAAATCATTGTAAAAATGAAAATGATTGCAAAAGATAGTTGCGCAAGATAGCCCCTATATGAACCGTTTTGCAAATGATATGCGTGCATAAAGCACGATATTTCAGCGCTTCCTATATGAAATTGGAAAACTGTGCTGCAAAGTATTTGCAATTTGCGCAACCCGTAGTGCGGGGGTGAGGTAGGGGTTGCCACATCTGTTTTTAGCGGAAAACCGTCGGGGTGACAAGGGGTGGTGTGCCCATCGAGTTGGCTTAGGAAGCGCGCTGGCTGAACCGTATCGAATTTCTCATTGAGACAAGCATGGTCTGCGGTATGTTTTTTCGTATTACGTTGTGTTCTTGAAAATATGAATATATTCCCCGAAATTCGATTCGTTTTATTCTTAACAATGAGGTACAGTATTTCACGTAGTTATTTACAATAAAGGAAGGATTTACATGTCCGTTCTTGATGGTTTCAAAGAAGTTGGCGAAAGAACTGGTGGCAAGTTGACCATGACGGTCATGCTTGAATCCGTTCGTTTTTCCAAGGGTGTTTCCGAAGTTCTCGGACGTCCTGAATACGTCAAGCTGCTGGTGAATTACGAGCGCGGCAAGTTCGCAATCCAGGTATGCGATGAGAATGACGATTTCGCTCTTCAGTTCAATGCTCCGAACGCCGATACGCCGTCTTCCGTCACCACCCGCAACCTTGACCTGCTCGTTGCGACGCAGAAGTTCTTCACCTTCCCGGAAGTGCCTGCAGACAAGATCGCCTTCTTCGCTCTGGACGGCGAATATCACAGCGATGAGCGCGTGATCATCTTCGATGCCAAGAACGGGGTCCGCAGCGGCACCGTCGGCAAGCGTGGTCCGAAGGCCGGTCACGGCGGCCGCAGGCGCAGGAAGATCGATGACGTCAAGGAAGCCACGGTGATCGGTTCCAACAATGCCCTGTGAAATCGGCGATATCCCAGTGATATTTAAGATCGTAATATAGTTTGAGCTCCGTAATATCTTCGAATATTACGGAGCTCAAACTATATCATCATCGAATCAATCAATGATGATCAATCGCGATTTAATAGCAGTGATTGGCCAGCCAGTACGTGTAGGCTCCCTGAATGGAACCATAACGCTGCGCGCAATAACCCCAGAACCACTTGAGCTGAGTCTGATAATTGGTGGCCCAATCGGCGCCCGCGCTCACCATCTTGCTGCCAGGCAACGCCTGGGGCAGACCATAGGCGCCCGAACTCGGATTCGTTGCGGTGACGCTCCAGCCGGACTCGTGGGTGATGATGTATACGGTGGCGGTGAAATCGGCTTCGGTGTAGCCGTTCGACAGCAGATAATCGTGAGCCCACTGCTGCATTTCGCCCGCCGGCACAGTGGTGCCGATCGACGCGGAAGCGCTGGAGGACGACGACGAAGTGGAGTCGGTGCCGACGAGAATGACCTTGTCGACCGGAGCCTTCTTCACATACGAGCTGATCATATTGGAGGAGACCACGGTGTCGCCGGACTTGGTTACGAGGTTCGTGGTTTCCATCACGCCCTCTTCGCCTTCCCTCTCAACCTTCTCCTGGCCTTCCGGCAGGCTTGAGGTTTCCTTCTTGACGACATTGAAACCGATGGCGGTGTCGGAAACCTCAACGCTTGCGCCGGCACGCTGAACGGTGATTACGGTCTTCTCATCCACCTTGGTGGTGAGCGAGGGGGAGACCGTGTCTTCCGGTTCGAGCGTGATGTCTCCCGCGTCGAGCACGGACTTCACGTCGGTGAAATTGGTACCGGGCACCACGCGCGACTTGCCGTTGATCTTCACGGTGACATACGAGGTGTCTCCATTGAGCAGCTCACGGGCGTTGCCACGGGATGCTTCGGCGGAATCGGTGACGGAGAAGGCCGTGACCTGATTGGCCGTGTTCTGCTCCGCGGAGGTGTAAAGATTGCGCGACACAATGCCGCCGGTAGCCAACAGGCCCACCGCCGCGACCGTTGCGGCGATCTTCACCAGCGAGGACTTGCTCGGCATGGCGAAGGTAGACGATCGGGCGTGCTTGCTGTGGTTAGCCATTCTGCTCCTAAACGCGCGTTCAGATCCTCGACGAATTCACACATGCACGGCATGCGGTGCGCCGCCACTTCAGGCTTCGCCGGAAAGCGCATATCCAACGCGACATTCTACTCCATGCCATGGAATCCGGGCGAGCGCATATGTAACAGGCGGGCAAAGCGGGCATGCAAAGCAAGCGTGCAAAGCAAAAGGTGCCGTTGATGTTTCGCCATCGAACGGCACCTTTGCAATCCTTTGATATTCGCCTTATTGCGCCTGTTCCGTAGCCTCTTCGGCAGCGGCCGCATTGACGTCCAGCTCCTTGGCCTGGGCGATCAGATCGTCCAGATCCGACGCGCGCAACGCGCCAGCCTGCTGGAATACGATCTGCTGGTTCTTGATCACCATCAAGGTCGGCACGGCCTGCACTTTGGCGGCGGAGGCGAGATCCGGATTCTGGTCGATATCGACCTTCGCGAAATAAATGTCAGGATTCGCTTCGCTTGCCTTTTCGAACGTCGGGCCGAATGCACGGCACGGACCGCACCAGGTTGCCCAGAAATCCACGAATACCAGATCGTTGGATTCGACGACCTGATTGAAATCCTGCGAAGTGACCGCATGCGTTGCCATGATTGCTCCTTGCTGTTCGTTCCATCGACGCGCGTGACGGGCTACGCCCCTCGTATGCGATTGCTTTGGAGTATATAACCGCGTCCCAACCCGCCGCATTCCCGGCATATGCAATATCCGCTGTCAGAAGAATCGTCTTTCGGCGCATTCTTTTCCAGCCAATTCACACAAGATGCGTGATAATGGGACTATGCCAGTGATGAATGATGAAGTGCCCGACGAGGGCGATTTCGATGCAGGCCGTCGTCGCGGAGAATTCGACGACATTACGCCGGAGGATTTCATTCGCGGAATAGGTAATCCTCCAGGATGGCTTGCTTCCGGCGAAATCAACCGTATGCGCGGCGAAATGCCGATTCCATACGTGCTTGTGGTGCCGGTGCGCACCGATGATCTGGGGCGTGTTTCACAGGTCGGATCGTTGCTTCGCGTGTCTGACGACGGCAGTATCGAGCGAACGCTGATTGCCGGGCGCGTGCTCTATCACGAATCGTTGCGTGAGGCCGTGGCGCGTAATGTCGCCAAGGATTTGGGCGATATCGCGTTGCCGCAGCTGCCGGTGAGTCTGCAGCCGTTCACCGTGGCCGAGTTTTTCCCGACGCCGGGACTATCCGATTATTTCGATTCCCGCCAGCATGCGATCGCATTGTGCTACGTGGTGCCGATCGCGGGCGACTGCAAGCCGCAGGATGAGACGCTTGACGTGGAATGGGTCAACACGAACAGCGAGATCCTCGACACTTTCATAAACCAGATGAGCAACGGATATGGCACGATTGTGCGTCAGGCGATCGCTTGGGCCGGCAGGTAGCCGACAGGCTTATGGTTGACGTCGAAACCGGTCGGCCGTGGGCGCCAGGAAAGCGCGTGGCAGCTTGCGAATGCAGGCAGCGTAAGCGATAGATACATAGGCAATATAGGGGAGAGGAACGGAGTGAGACGATGACGATCGAATTACATAATAACGTGTATTGCGAGGGCGAGGGGCTTCCCGTGGTGCTGGTGCACGGGTTCCCCGTGGACCACCGCATGTGGGACGAATGTGCGGAGGCGTTGGAGGCGGCCGCTGTGGAACATGGTGTGAAACGGTTCCCGATCTGGGGTCCCGACATGCCCGGTGCGGGAGAAGGGCCGATTCCTTCCGATGAGACCAGTGGCGGCAAAGACGCGGACGGCGCTTTCCCGAACGGTTTGGACCATATGGCCGACGCCTATGTCGCGATGTTGCATGCGGCCGGTTACGACAAGGCGATTTGGGCGGGCCTTTCGATGGGCGGCTATCTGGTTCTCGACATTCAGCGTCTTCACCCCGAAGCTGTTGCCGCGTTGGCATTGTGCGACACGAAGGCCGCGGCGGATTCCGCGCAGATGCGCGCGAAGCGCATCGCGATCGCCGAAGCATGCGAATCGACGGGCACGCATGAGCCGGTGATGGGATTTGCGGCATCCACACCTGAGGATTCCACCATCAAACAGTCGGCCGCCTACCGTGAACAGTTCACGACGTGGATCAACGAACAGTCTGCCGAAGGCATCGCATGGCGTGAGCGCATGGCGGCTGGGCGCCCGGATCTGAACGATGTGTTGCCTGCGATTACGGCACCGGTTGCGGTGATCTGCGGCGACAAGGATCCGTCGAGCCCGCCGAGCGTGATGACGCCGATCGCCGATGCGATGACAGGCACGAGCGCGGATATGACGGTGGTATTCGATTGCGGGCATTTCAGCGCATACGAGCATCCGCAGGCGGTTGCCGACGCGCTGCTCGCGCTGGTGCGCAGGGTGCAGTAGCCGGTATTTTCCGCCGCTGCCGTCAATATCGCAATCAGAAATACAAAAAAGATATAAAAAAATAGAAAAGAAAATACGGAATAGAGAAAAAATATCCGCTCTATCAATCGTATTCAAGGAAAGAAGCAATCGATGAGCGTGTTCTCGCCACTGGCGCTGACTCAGGCACTGCCGTTCCTGCCACTTGCGCAAGGCGACATCGACTATGAGGTTTCGAGACGCGACGAACCCGACCTGTTCGACACGGCGCTGCTGGAGCCGGACACGAAGGTCATTCTCGTCAAAGACGGCATGGTGGCGGTGCCGCGCGGACAGGGAGCCATCGCGGACTACGCCAACGTGCATATGCGTCTCGCGCAATTGCCCGGCGCCTACGTGGCGGCGGAACTGCACACGCATCCGACGGCGCTCGCCATATTCCTTGGATCGTATGGCGGCAAACGCGACGAACACGTGGTCGCCGTTGACGTGTCTCGCGTGAAAGCCGCGGAGACGGTGGTCGCAAGCAGCGAGCATATGGGCGCGGACGATGCGTTCGGCGAACAGCACGAACCGGAAGCGAAAACGTCGAAATCGTTGCTGGAAGGCGCTGCGGAACGATTCGACTGGGTCGATCTGCGCGGATTCGCACCGCATGCCAGCGCGCGCGAAGCAGGCCAGGCCACGACGGCGATCTCGCTGGGCGTATGGCATGCGCGCCAACGTCATTGCCCCACATGCGGCGCTCCGACCGAACCGGCGTTGGGAGGATGGGCGCAACGCTGCACCAGCGAAGCGGACGGCAAGCGACTGCTGTTCCCCAGAGTGGAACCGGCCGTCATCACGGCGATCGTGGACCATGAGGACCATCTGCTGCTGCAACACAACAGCGCATGGCGCAACACCGGACTGTACTCCGTATCGGCCGGCTTCGTGGAAGCCGGAGAAAACCTGGAGCATGCCTGCCGGCGCGAAGCCAAAGAGGAAGTCGGCATAGACATCGGCGAACTCAAATACTTGGGATCGCAGCCATGGCCGTTCCCCGCATCGCTCATGATGGCGTTCAAAGGCGTGGCCAACACCACCGACGTGCGCGTGGACGGCGACGAGACCCTGCAGGCGCGTTGGGTGACCCGCGACGAATACATGAACGAGTTGGTGGCAGGGCGTATGGAAGCTCCCGGGAAGGCCACCATCGCCCGCTACATGATCGAAGAATGGCTCGGCCACGACCTCCCGTAACAAGTTTCGGCACTGCTCTAGGGAAATACATACGATTGACGTAGAATGAGCTTTCATGAGCGAAGAAAACGATAACAAGCCGAATCTGGATGTGCCCGAGCATCTTGAATATTCCGACGAGCATGTGTGGGTGGATGCTTCCACCGAGCCGGCCATGGTGGGTATCACCGAATATGCGGCCGACCAGCTTGGCGAACTCGTGTACATCGATCTGCCGGAAGTCGGTACCGAAGTGCAGGCGGGCGACGAGGTGGCGGAACTGGAATCCTCCAAGGCGGTCACGCCGCTGGTCGCTCCGGTGGCCGGCGTGATTCGCTATGTGAACAACGAGGCCGCCGACGATCCAAGCATCGTAACGGGTGACCCGTATGGCGAAGGCTGGATTTTCAAAATCGAACTTGAGGATGACGAGCCGGGACTGCTTTCCTCCGAGGAATACGCCAACATCGTGGCTCAGTGAACGGCACGATTCGGGAAATTGGATGGGAAATCATCGGTATTCCCTGAAAAATCCCTGATTTTCACGCTGGGGTACCAGGTAATTCAATAATCGCCTTTATAGTGGGGTTATGACCGAACCGCAGCCGTTGCCCCAGCGTGAACCGGATTCCATATCCGAAGATGACATGCCGACCGTGCCCATTCCCGCACGCAAGGTGGTCACCACCTTCGACGCGGCTTCGAAACACGAACGCATCGAAGTCAAGCCTCCGCTGACACGACTGTTCCGCCGCACCATTACCAGAGCGTTCAACAAGTGGGTGACGTTCTCAACAAGCATGGTGCTCAATCTCAACTGGTATCCGCGCGTGGAACCATATGTCGGCTACGGCACCGAACATTACTCTCGACTGATCTGCCGAACCGTGTACGGGCCCTTCAAACGTCAGGCGGGTCGTCTGACCCGTGGCATCCGTGCCATGCTCACCATCCCCTCGCCGCATACGAAGGTGCGCATCGCCATCGACGGCGTGCCCCTCGAAACCGTGCAGGTGGGCGCGTCCGAAGTGCACGACGAAGTGGACGCGCAGCGCAATGTCTCCAGTGAATTCGCAGCCTCCGATTCCGCAGGATATCTCGATCTCGTGGCCGAACATTCGCTCGAACCGGGCGTGCACGACGTGTCATACAAGGTACGCAGCCGCAAACCGGTCACAGCCAACCTGTTCACCATTCCCAGCGGTACGAAAGTCGGCGTGATCTCCGACGTGGACGACACCATCATGGTCACGCAGGCGCCAAGCCTGATGAAAGCCGCCTACAATCTGCTGCTGCTCGACCCAAAGAAGAAAATGCCGGTTGCGGGCATGAACCTGCTGTTCAACCGCATTGCGGACATGTTCCCGGACGCGCCGTTCTTCTACCTGTCGACATCGCCATGGAATGTGGAAAGCTCGATCCGGCATTTCATCGCCAACCATGGTTTTCCGGAAGGTCCGCTGCTATTGCGCGACCTCGATCCTCGCCCGAAAACGTTCATTCCTTCCGGAGTGCAGCACAAACTCGAGTATGCCGAACAATTGATGGCTGATTTTCCTGATATGAAGTTCATTCTGATCGGCGATGACGGGCAGAGGGATCCGACCACGTACGCCACGATCGCACGCCGATACCCAGGGCGTGTGCTGGCGATCGGCATCCGGCAGTTGTCTCCACGCGAAGTCGCCGGCAATCTCGGCACCGTTGCGGGGCGTGCGGTCACGCAGCCGATCCCGGTCACCGATGTCCCGGTATTCACGGGAACGACCGGCTCGAATCTGATGAAAACCATGCTGCCGTTCCTGAAACAACAGATGGGCGTCTGACTTTTTCGTACGCCCGGAGCAGGGGGTGCGTGCCGCGTGGGATTGGGAATGCAATGCCGGTATAATCGCGTGCATGACTGATTTTCGGGGTGAACAGGGCGCAACGGGCGCGCGAGAAAGCGACGAAAGCGTGCAAGACAAATGCGGGATGCCGATCGCGAAGCGTGTGCCGAAGGAGCGCGTATTCCACGGCGACACCTTCATCGACGAGTACGAATGGCTGCGCGACAAGGAATCGCATGACGTGCAGGATTACGTCGCCGCGCAGAACCGGTATTGCGAGCAGCGCATGGAACCGTTGAAAACCCTACGCTCCACACTGTTCGACGAGCTCAAGTCGCACGTTCAGGAAAACGACATGTCCGTGCCGACACGCATGGATGGCTACTGGTATTTCGTACGCACCCAGGAGGGCCAGCAGTATGCGGTGCAATGCCGTGTGCCTATTCGAGGCGCAGACGATTGGGATCCGCCAACCATTGAAATCGGCGTGCCCATCGACGGCGAACAAGTGGTGTTCGACACCAATGCCGAAGCGCAAGGCCATGATTTCTTCCGTATCGGCGGCATGGATATTTCCAAAGACGGACGTTGGATGCTGTACGGCACCGACACCAGCGGCGACGAACGTTACGATTTCCGCATCCGCAGTTTGGAAACCGGCAAGGAACTGCCGGAAGTGTTCAAGGGCATCGGTGGCGCCTGCTTCACACCGGACGCGCAATGGGTGTTCTATGTGAAGCTCGACGACGCGTGGCGTCCATACGCGGTGATGAGGCACCGCGTCGGCACTCCCATCGTCGACGATGTGGAGGTGTACCGCGAACAGGACGAACGATTCTGGGTTGGCATCGGCCTGTCGTTCGACGAACGCAATCTGGTGATCGGCACCGGGTCGAAGACTACCACCGAGGTATTGCTGCTTTCCACCGACGATCCGGAAGGCGAATTCCGCGCGTTCATTCCGCGCGAGCAGGACGTGGAATACGACGTGAGTTTCAGCCGTTTCGAAGGTGCCGGCGAATGCGGTGAGGATATTCCGCTCGCCGTGGTCTATCACAATGCGTTGAACCCGAATTTCGAAATCGATGTGATCGACATGCGCTCCCACGAGCCCCCGTACCGTTTGGGTGAGGGCGTGCGTGTGGCCGTCGGTTCGCCGTACGGATGCGAGCACGGCGACGAGGTCGAACCGGGCGCTTCTGAGATGCCGATCGGCACACCGTATTCCAATCCCTGCAATCCAGCCATTTTGCAGGGCGCGCATGGTCTTGGCATTGAGGGGATCTCGATTCACCGGCATTATGTGGCGCTGCAGTACCGGGCGGAAAGCCTGACGCATATTGCGGTGATGACGAAGGATGCCGCTGCGGAGGATTTTCTTGCGGGGCGTCCATGGAAGTTCACCGAGCTGGTTCCCCACGCGTTGGAAGACGATTGGGATGTCGACGAGTCGGTGGACGAGATCAACGAGGAACGTGCCGAAGTGTGGGGCGCGCTCGACCAATTGGCCGCCGCGCAAGGCGAGGGGTCGGCCGTGCATGGGGTTTCCCGCAAGGCGATGACCTCATCGGATGGTGCGACCGCCGATGCGATGCCGGGGGAGACCCGGCGCTTGTATTCGATTGGTGTGGGAGGCAATCCTTCGTATGATGCGCCCCGCATGCGCTACTCGTTCTCCAGTTACACGCGTCCCGGCGAACTGCATGATATCGATCCGGCGACCGGCGAGGATCGCCTGTTGAGGCGTGCCACGGTGCTTGGTGGATTTGAACCGCGCGAATACATGGAGCGCAGGGTGTGGGTTACCGCCCGCGATGGCGAGCGCATTCCTGTTTCCTTGGTGTGGCGCAGGGATGTGCCTGCGTGTGATTCGGCGATGTTCGTTACCGGGTATGGCGCGTATGAGATCAGTTCGGATCCGGGATTCTCGGTGTCTCGCATCAGCATGCTTGATCGTGGTGTGCTTTATGCGGTGCCGCACATTCGCGGCGGCGGTGAGATGGGTCGTGCTTGGTATGAGCAGGGGCATTTGCTCAATAAGAAGCATTCGTTTGAGGATTTCGTTGATGCCGTGCGTGCGTTGCAGCGTGCCGGTTTGGCGTCGCCTGCTCGCACGGTGGCCGATGGCGGTTCCGCCGGTGGCCTGTTGATGGGTGCCGTGGCGAATATGGCTCCCGAATGTTTCGCGGGCGTTGAGGCGGATGTGCCTTTTGTGGATGCGTTGACGTCGATTCTTGATCCGTCGTTGCCGTTGACGGTTACGGAGTGGGATGAGTGGGGCGATCCGCTGCATAATGCGGACGTGTATCGGTATATGAAGGAATATACGCCGTATGAGAATGCGCCGTCTGATGCAAATGATGCGCGGGTTGCGGTTTTTCCCAAGATTTTCATTACCACGTCGATGAATGACACTCGTGTGCTGTATGTGGAGCCGATGAAATGGTTGGCCCGACTGCAGCGTGCGGGCGTGGATGCCGTGGCGAAGATTGAGGTTGAGGCTGGTCATGGGGGTACGTCTGGAAGGTACAAGCAGTGGGAGGAGATCTCCTATGAGAATGCTTGGTGTCTTGGCGTGATGGGTATTACCAGCTGATTAGGCTGTGCGATTTGTGAGATTCGTATGATTCATGCTTTTCGTGTGTTTCGTACATGAACGCGGCAAGGAATGTCCACTAGTTGAGCGTTTTAAGTCCACGTGCTGATTCGTTGACTAGAGTCGCGTGCTATGAGTGATTCTGCAAAGAAGTACACCATCGCCGTCATTCCGGGCGATGGCATTGGCAAGGAAGTGACTCCGTGGGCTCAGAAGGCTCTGGAGAAGGCGGCCGAGGGCGTTGCCGAATTCGATTACGAGAATTTCGATCTTGGCGCCGAACGTTACCTGCGTGACGGTGCGATTCTTCCGGAAGAGGAAGAGGAACGCATCAAGAAGACCGACGCGATCCTGTTGGGCGCAGTCGGCGATCCGCGTATCAAGGCCGGCATTCTCGAACGTGGCCTGCTGCTCAAGCTCCGTTTCGATCTCGACCAGTACGTCAACCTGCGTCCGTCCAAGCTGTACAAGGGCGTGACCTCCCCGCTCGCCAACCCGGGTGATATCGACTTCGTCGTGGTGCGTGAAGGCACCGAAGGCCTGTACTGCGGCGCCGGCGGAGCGGTTCGCCGCGGCACCCCGAACGAGGTGGCCACCGAAGTTTCCATCAACACCGCCTACGGCGTGGAACGTGTGGTGCGTTACGCCTTCCAGCTGGCCATGAAGCGCAGGAAGCATGTGACCCTCGTGCACAAGAAGAACGTGCTCGTCAACGCCGGAGACATGTGGCAGCGCATCGTCGATAAGGTCGCCGAGGAATATCCGGAAGTTTCCCACGACTATCTGCATATCGACGCGACCACCATTTTCATGGTGTCGAATCCGTCCCGCTTCGACGTGATCCTCACTGACAACCTGTTCGGCGACATCATCACCGACGAGGCAGGTGCCGTGGTCGGCGGTGTCGGATACTCCGCTTCCGGATGCATCAACGCTTCCAACGAATACCCGTCCATGTTCGAGCCGATTCACGGTTCCGCACCGGATATCGCAGGCCAGAACAAGGCCAATCCGACCGCCGCGATCCTTTCCGCGGCCATGCTGCTGCGCCACCTCGGTTTCGACGACGCCGCGGCCAAGATCGATGCGGCCGTCGAAGCGGACATCGAAGAGCTGGGATCCGCTACCCGCTCCACCGACGAGGTCGGACGCGACATTCTGGCACGCATGTGACATATGATCCGGAACGCATGATTGCGCCGGATATGTTCGCCTGTTGAGACGCCTGTCGAAATCGAGTTCATGCTTGAATTCGACAGGCGTCTCGCATATTCAGGGGGATTTCAGGGATTGCTTTCAGGGTGGATGAAAGCAACAAGGCAAATTATGGGATATTGTTGAAACCATGAGTGACAACAATGCCGATTACAACGGTTCCGGCCAAGACGAGTATTTCGCGACGAACGATTCAACTCAAGCCGATTACAGGCAGTCGCAGGATGGCTACAATCAGCCTGCATCACAGCCGCACAATCCCGACCCGTACGCATCGCAGCAACCCGTGCAGGGATATGCCCCGGGTACGCAGGGCAACAACATCCCTGGCGGTACGTACGGCAATGGTCAGCCATATGGTCAGTCGGCTGCCTACGGTTCGTCCGTCCCCGCATATGGCTCGGCCGCTCCCGCTTACGGGCAGCCGACTCAGCCTGCGCAACCTGCACAGCCCATCTACGGCCAGCCGACGTACGGACCTACGGATTACGCACAATCGGCGCAGACCCCCTATTGTCAGGAGCCGACTCAGCCCCAATACACGCAGTCCGCATGCAATCAGCCACCAACCTACGCGCAGCAGACCTACTATCAGGCGACCCAACAGCAGTCCGGCTATGGCTACGCGCAGAAGTCGAAGATCGTCGCCGGCCTGCTCGGCCTGTTCCTCGGCACCCTCGGCGTGCACAACTTCTATCTGGGATATACCGGCAAGGCCGTGGCCCAGCTGTTGCTGACCCTGATCGGATGGATCATCCTCATCGGACCGATCATTTCCGGAATCTGGGCTCTGATCGAAGCAGTCCTCATCCTGTGCTCCAGCTACGGGTCCAACTGGCACCGCGATGGGCACGGCCAAGAACTCCAAGATTGATGGGCAGAGGGCTGTACAAGCAGCCGGGCGGCAAACTCGTAGGGGTTTCCGTCCGGCTTTCTGATGACATTCCAGCATATTTCCGCGAATGTGCAAGTTCCATCCAATCCGTGGAACAATGTCGGATCGACGGCGATTTCTTTCTTGACGGCGATGACAAGGATTCCCGCCGACTATTGCAGGATTGGGAAAACTTGCTGCAAAGCCAGCGAGGCGCGCCCACACGCGACATTACGCGACGATTGCAAGCGATTACCGCGAACTATCCGAACGTGCGATTGGTGGGTATGACGGCAGAAGGCATTGCCATCGCTTTTCTCCGCGCAATCACAGGCAGTGAATCGCGTAATGCGGAAGATGCAACGGGCAACGGAAATATCGCGCGGTCCACGAAACAATATTCCGGGGAACAACCGGGAATGCATAATGCGCTGACACAAGAGGAATATCTGGAACGCTGGCGGGACCTGAAACCGACCGTCATCCACGACAAGCCGCGCGACCCGAACGAACAAATGGAAACCGACATCGCATGGGCGCGCGAAGTGGCGGCAGGCAAACGCGAACCCACGCTGCGTATCTGGGAATGGGCCGCTCCGGCCGTGGTCATCGGCAAATTCCAGTCGCTCGAAGACGAAGTCAATACGGCGGTCGCGCAGAAGGAAGGATTCACCGTGGTCCGACGTTGCACCGGCGGCGGGGCGATGTTCATCGAACCGGGCAATACCATCACCTACTCGTTGTACGCGCCGTTCGATTTCACCCAAGGCATAAGCATCGAGGAATCATACCGGCTCTGCGATTTCTGGCTGGTGCGCGCGCTTAAGGAACTCGGGCTCGACGTACGATTCTCCGGACTCAACGACATCGCCACGCAATACGGCAAACTCGGCGGAGCCGCACAACGCCGATTCACACCAGTAGAGGGAGGGCCTGGCGCCATACTGCACCACGTGACCCTCGCCTACGATATCGACGCGGAAAAAATGGGGCGGGTATTGAACACCTCACGTGAGAAAATGTCGGACAAAGCGGTGAAATCAGCGGTAAAACGAGTCGATCCAATGCGCTCGCAGACGGGCATGAGTCGTGAAGACGTGGTTGAACGGCTGCTCGACGCCGCCAGGCGAGTTACAATGTAGCCCGATGGTCGAAGCCGCCCCTGATATCAAGGGCAATGAGAACGTTACGAAAGCTTGGTGTTCCGTGAGGGCATGTGGAATCGCAACAAGCTTTCGAAGCCGCGGCAGCGCGCCCGGCAATACGCCTGGCGGCGTGCCCAGAGGATGTGCCTATGAACGGAGGTGTGACAAATGGCTACGCCAAACGAGACCAATAGTGGACCCAGTGGCGAAAGCGCGACGTTGCTGCACACCGCGTTGTTCAAGCAGGTTTCTTCCGAAGAGGCGGAGGAACTGCTGCCGCATCTGCAGCATGCCGAATACAGCAAGGGCGACTATATTTTCCGCGAAGGCGACACCGATCACCGCATGTATCTGCTGGAACGCGGGCGCGTCAAACTGATCCGGCAATCGTCCGACAGACGTGTGCAGTTGTTGAGCATTCATGCGTACGGCGAAGTGCTGGGTGAGATTCCGGTGTTCGATCCGCATGGTGGACCGCGCACCGCGTCCGCCGTGGCCATGACCAGTGACACGAAAGTCGTATGGCTTGAGCATGACGCCCTGTTCGCATGGCTTGACGAGCATCCGCGCGTGGCCGTCGACATGCTTCAGGTGCTCGCGCATCGCATGCGTGACAACAACGAGCGCATTTCGGAGCTTGTGTTCATGGACGTGCCGGGACGTTTGGCGAAAACGCTGCTGAATCTGGCGTCACGCTTCGGCGAGCCGGTCGAGGCGGGGTTGAAGGTGCCGCACGATCTGACGCAGGAGGAAATGGCGCAGCTGGTCGGTTCGTCGCGCGAGACGGTGAACAAGGCGCTGATGGATTTCGCCAACCGTGGATGGATTGCGCGTGAGGGCCGTTCCATCATCATCTACCAGCCTGGCATGCTTATTCGACGATCGAGACGATAATTTTCGACTGTTTTCCAGTGTTTTTCAAGTTTTACGGTTGTTTGTGAGAAACCCGTGATGGCTGCGATCGGCCGGTTGATTAGTAGACCCACCACTTTAGAATGGGCACCATGCCCGAAAAGAAGACTTTGACCGTTCAACGTGTGCTCGCACTCGTGATTGCCTACATCACGCTGAGTGTGGGTGGCGGCGTGGCCGCCAGTTTGTTCCTCCTACCGGCGGTTTTCGGCGCGAACAGCGTCGCCAAGGCGGTTATTCCGTCGCTGTCGGTCGAAGGTATTGATTTTGATGTGACCAGCCTGCCGCAGAAGTCGACCATGTACGCTTCCGATGGCACCACGAAAATCACCGAATTCTGGGATCAGAATCGTGAAGTCGTGCCGTTGAAGAAGATTTCCAAATACATGCAGCAGGCCGTGGTAGCGCGTGAAGACAGACGATTCTTCACTCACGGCGGCGTTGATGTGCAGGGTGTGTTCCGCGCGTTCGTCCAAACATATATGAAGGGCGACCATCAGGGCGGTTCCTCCCTTACCCAGCAGTATGTCAAAAACGTGCTGATCCTGCAGGCGCAGCAGGATGACGATCCGATCGCACAATACCATGCGTCGGAAGATACCATCGCACGAAAAATGAGGGAAATGCTGATTTCCGTGCAAATGGAAAAGCAGTATTCCAAGCCTGAAATTTTGCAGGGATATCTCAATATCGCACAGTTTGGCGGCAATAGCCTCTATGGCGTGCAGGCGGCTGCGAAGCGGTATTTCAACACCACCGCAGATCAGCTGAACATCGTGCAGTCCGCCACCATCGCGGCAATCACCAAGAATCCGAACGCTTACGATCCTTCCGTCGAATCGAACCAGCCGGAATCCGAGAAGCAACGCAATATCGTGCTGCAGCTGATGAACGAGCAGGGCTATATTTCGGATGCGGAATATCAAGAGGCGGTCAATACTCCGCTCGCAGATACGCTTGATGTCCAGCCTATTTCCACCGGTTGCATGGCCGCGGACTATGATGCGGGCTATTTCTGCGATTACGTGGTGCATAAGATTTTGAATTCCAAGGAATTCGGCAAGACCAGCGAGGACAGGGAAAGACTGCTGAAAGAGGGCGGTCTGAAGATCGTCACCACGTTGGATATCGATGCCAACACCTTGTTGAACGAAACCGCGCGCAACACCATCCCACCGGAAGATTCCTCCGGCATGGAAATCGTGATGGCGTCCGTCAAACCGGGTACCGGAGAAGTGTTGGGCTTCGGTCTGAATCGAACGTATGATGCCACCGAAGCGGCGCAGAACGACCAGACCAGGGATTCCATGAACTATGCCGTGGATCGAGAAGACGGCGGCGGCATGGGCTTCTCCATCGGCTCGTCGTGGAAGCCTGTCAATCTGGTGGCATGGATGGAAGCGGGACATTCCGTCAACGAAAACCTGCAGACGTCCACGAGGTATTCGACCTCGTTGTTCGCATGCGATCGTTATACCGGCGGCACTGATACGTGGAACGTCACCAACGCAATAACCAATGGAACGGTGAACCCGGAAACGCCGGCATTGGCTTTGGCAAGGTCTCATAACACCACGCAGGCTTCCATGGGATCCATCATCGGCTTGTGCAAGATTGCCGATACCGCAACTGAACTTGGCTATCATGATGCGAATACCGGTGAGACGCTCGACAAGACCTCATCATTCGTGCCTGCCATGATGGTCGGCAACGTCAACGTGTCTCCGCTGACGATGGCAAGCATCTTCGCTGTATATGCGTCCAATGGCGTGCAATGCAATCCGATCGCGCTGAAGCAGGTGACTGATGTGGACGGCAATGATATTAAGGTGCCTTCCGCGAACTGCCATCAGGCGGTCGATCCGGAAATCATCCAAACGCTTGCTTGGGCCATGAATCAAGGCGTTGTCCGTCCTGACGGCGCAGGCGGTGTGGCACAGCTGGCCAATGGACGTAAGACCTTCGCCAAGACCGGTACCCACGAGGATCAGCTAGTTACGACAGGTGGTTTCATTCCGAACCAGATCGCTACGTTCGTGCTCGTCGGTGACGTGCAGAACCCGGTTGGACACCCGATTGCGAATATCGCTATCAACGGCCAGTACCACAGCTACTGGGATGGTTCCACCATCGCGGCTCCGGCATGGCGTGACTTTATGAATGCTTATGCGGAACGCAAACAGCTGCCGATTGACAACGATTATGGGCAGCCTGCGGCCAAGTATTCCGCAACATCCAGCACGGTCACCAAGATCGGCGGTGGAAAGCAGAATGCCACCCAGCAGCAAAGCACAATCATTCAACAGCAGAACCAGTCGCTTCAGCAGCAAAGCCAGCAGAACGACCAGCAGGATGATCAGGATCAGCAGCAGACCGAAGATGAGTGACGCTTCCGCAATTCAGTGAATGGAAGTGAACAATCAATGAACGCCCGCCACGCTCGGCGGGCGTTCTGCGTAGAATGCAGATAGTGTCGGTTTTATGGCACGAAATCTCCAGAGAAGCTCAAGGGGAATACAAGAAGAAGGTTCAGCCGATCGGCATGGAGCCAGTAGGTGCGACCGGAGGGGAGCTACTACGATGAGCGAAGACGAAAAGAAGGCGAAGCGGTCGAAGAAGGCTACAACCAATGGCACGGTTGGCCTGTTCGATCCTATGACTTTGCGTGGCATGACCGTGCGCAACCGCATCTGGCTGCCGCCAATGGATACGTATTCCGCGTTGGCCCAGGATGGCCTGCCCACGCCATTCCACTACCAGCATTATGTGTCACGTGCCATGGGCGGTTTCGGCATGGTTATCGTGGAAGCCACCGCAGTGACGCCGGAGGGTCGTATTTCGCCGTGCGACTTGGGATTGTGGGCCGACGAGCAGATGGACGCATGGCGTTGGATCGTTGCCGATGCGAAGGCCGCCGGCGCGACGATGGCGGTGCAGCTCAACCATGCCGGACGCAAGGCTTCCACCGGCTGCTTCTCCATCGGATACGAGCATGAGAGCGTGCCGGAAGAGCAGGGCGGATGGCAGACCGTGGGGCCAAGCGCCAACGCGTTCGGGCCGTTGGACAAGCCTCGCGAACTCACCGTTGACGAAATCCATGCCATCGTCGACCAGTTCCGCGACGCCGCTTGGCGTGCTTATGATATCGGCTTCGACGCGGTGGAAATTCATGCGGCCCACGGCTATCTGCTGTCGCAATTCCTCGATCCGCTGATCAACGAGCGCGAGGATGAATACGGCGGATCGTTCGACAACCGTATCCGCATACTGGTCGAAGTCGTGGACGCCGTGCGTTCCGTCATCCCCGACACCATGCCGGTGCTGGTGCGCGTTTCCGCGACCGATTGGGCCGCCGGAGGCTGGGATCTCGATCAGACCGTCGACCTTGCCAAAGTCCTGAAGAAGCACGGTGTCGATCTGATGGACGTCTCCACCGGAGGCATGATTCCGGGCGTGACCATTCCCGTCAAACCCGATTATCAGGTTCCATTCGCCGAACAGGTGCGCTCGCGTGCCGAAATTCCAACCACGGCCGTCGGATTGATCACCAAGCCGAAGCAGGCCAAGAAGATTTTGAAATCCGGTGCCGCCGACGCCATCGAAATCGGACGTGCGGCGCTTCGTGATCCGAATTGGCCTCTTCGCGCCGCCCACAAGCTCGGTATTCCGACCGAAGATGCGCCCTACCAGCCGCAGTATGTGCGTGGCGCATACTAAACGCAACCAATAACCAAGGTAATATCGAACAACAATCGAACAATAATAATGCGCCCTGCACCGCGTTGGCGGTCGCAGGGCGCATTATTATTTGGTGCTCGCTGCCGATTGAAATAATCGGTATCAGGCGTCGATGCCGACAGCCTGGCTCACATGGTCGAATCCGTCGCGCTTGAGCAGTTCGGCAAGGCCGCGCTTCAACACGGTGATCTGCTGCGGTCCGCGATACATCAGCGAGCTGATGAACATGACCAACGACGAGCCGGAACGAATCTTCGCATACGCCTGCTGCGGAGTGAACACGCCGCCGATGCCGGCAATCGCAAAACGGTCGCCATACTCGCGGTACACCTGCTTGATGCGTTCGTTGCTGGCCTCATAGCATGGCGAACCTGACAGTCCGCCCTCCCAATCGCGAGGAATCTCCATGCCGGCGCGGTCCTTCTGCAGATTCGCAATCGACAAGCCCTGCACATTGTGTTCGGCAAGCACGTCAAGCAGATCCTTGAACTCTTCCCAGGACTTATTCAACGGCATCTTCACCAGCGTGGGCTGTGGACGTTCGATCTTGTCGAGTTCGGTGAACAGCTTGTCGAGCGCTTCAGGGCTCTGATTGAACGGTTCGCCGGCCATCGTGTTCGGGCAGGAGATGTTCACTTCGACCATGGCGGTGCGACCGGCCGTGCGGCGCATCGAAATGCAGTAATCCTCGATGCCTTCGTCCAAATCGCCGGTCTTATCGTCATTCGTACGCGCGATCGACACGGAAATCTGCATGTCGCGCGCCTTCGTCCAAGCCTGTTCCGCGCGCGGAACAACGATTTCCGAACCCTCATTGGCAAGACCGACATGCACCATCATCGAATCATATTCGGGCAGACGGTGGAACCACGGCTTCGGATTGCCGGGGCACGGACGAGACGTGGTGGATCCGACCGTTTCGAAGCCGAAGCCGGCGTTGTCGAGCAGCACCGGCATCTCGCAGTTCTTGTCGAGGCCGGCGGAAAGGCCGAACGGATTGACGAAGTCGACGCCCATCACGCTGGTTTCCAGCACGGGGTCGGAATAGTTGAGCATTTCACGGCACGCCCACATCAGCGGCGGAATGTTCTTGGTGATCTTGCAGAACTGAATCATCTGGTCGTGCGCCACATCGGGCGTCTGATTGAACACGAAATGCGGCTTGATGATGTGCTTGTAGCCGAAGGTGAAGAGATCTGTGGTGGCTTTGTTCACCGCATCGTGCCAGAAATTCTCAGAAACATACGTCATGGTTCACTATTCTCGCACCGTTTGTCGCAGGAAAGCAACACGTCGATTGATTTCGCTGACGGGATGTCGACGTTCGTTTTTGTTCGATTTGAACGATTACAGGAGTGCCAAGTATATTTTTTCGTGAGGAAAACGCGCGAAACGCTCATCTCAGTTTTTATTTTGAGTGAACATGTGCGATAATGTTCGAATGATATCGTCACAACGTCAGCATTTGATTTTGAGCAGGTTGCGTACCCGCGGTGCGGTGCGTATCACCGCATTGTCCAAGGAATTGGGCGTTTCCGCCATGACCATCCGACGCGATATCGCCGATCTGGCCGACAAGGGTCTGCTGAAGCGTGTGCACGGCGGCGCCGTCACCACCAGCACGTTGCTGAGTGAGCCGCTGTTCTCCGTAAAGTCGCAGATGGACATCGGATTGAAGGACGCCATCGCACAGGAAGCCATCAAATATGTGGCACCCGGCGACGTGATCGCCATCGGCGGCGGCACCACCGCATACGTATTCGCGCAACATCTGTTGGAATCACAGCAGTCGTCGGGGATCACCATCCTCACCAACTCCATTCCGGTGGCGGAACTGGTGCAGGCGCTGGAATCGAAAGACGTGGAAGTCATCGTGACCGGCGGCGTGACCACCCGATCCAACTCGCTCGTAGGCCCGATCGCAGACAAAGTGGTGGCCTCCCTGCGCGTCAACACAGTCTTCCTGGGCACGCATTCCGTGTCCATTCCGCGCGGCTTCCTCATGCCGAACTCGCTTGAGGCCGCAACCGATATGGCAATGATGGACATTGCCGATCGCACCATAATTTTGACCGATCACACCAAGTGGAGCTGCACATCATTGTCGCTTTTCGCACGCTTCGACCAGGTGGACACGGTCATTACCGATGATGGACTAGACCCCGATTCGGTTGGGAAAACAAGGGATTTGGTTAAAGAGCTCGTGCTGGCACACCAGAGCGAGCCTATTCAGGAAGGTGAATAACCATAATGAGTGAATTCGCAAACTACACTCCCGGAGAGTACGCGAAGGAGCACATTCGCATCACGCCGACCACGCTCGCCGATGGCCGCGCTTTCTTCTACCTCGACGATGATCCGGAATACGTTTCCGGCGCGAAGACGCGCGAACTGAACGATCCTCGTCAGCTGGCATACCGTTTCTCCAACCAGCTCAACGCGGCCGGTGAGGAAGTGCCGTACGCTGCTCCGGAAATGCGTCGCGATCCACTGACCGGCGACTGGATTCCTATGGCGACCGCACGCATGAACCGTCCGATCACCGCGGGCCCTGGCGCCACCGCCAAAGGCAACCCGCTGGCCGCACGCAAGCCGGGCGACCCGTACCAAGACGGCGAAGTGCCGGACACCGACTACAATGTGGTCGTGTTCGAAAACCGCTTCCCGTCCATGGTTCGCGTGCCGGGCCGTTCCGAAGCCGTGGAATACGTCAACGGCAACCCGCTGTGGGAGAAGAAGCTCGCCGCAGGCCGCTGCGAAGTGATCTGCTTCGACCCGGACGAAAATGGTCTGCCGGCAGACCTGCCGGTCTCCCGTCTGCGCACCGTCGTGGAAGCATGGGCGTTCCGTACCGCCGAAATCTCCAAGATGGAAGGCATCGAACAGATCTTCCCGTTCGAAAACCACGGACAGGAAATCGGCGTCTCCCTGGCACACCCTCACGGACAGGTCTACTGCTACCCGTTCATCGCGCCGAAGATGGAAGCCGAACTCAAGCAGACCGAAGCCTACCATGAGAAGACCGGCGGCAACCTGCTCAAGGATCTCATGAACTCCGAAATCGAGGCCGGGGAGCGCATCGTCATGCGCAACCACAGCTGGGTGGCCTACGTGCCAGCAGCAGCCCGCTGGCCCCTCGAGGTGCATGTGGCCCCGGTGCGCGACGTGCTCACCCTCGACGAGCTCAACGACCAGGAACGTTGGGATCTGGCCGTCATGTACTCCACCCTGCTCAAGCGCGGCAACGCGTTCTTCGACAAGGGTGACGGCAAGGGTATGGACCTGCCGTACATCGCAGCATGGCATCAGGCTCCGATCCACGACGTACGCCGTGAAAACTACCGCCTGAACCTGCAGTTCTTCTCGTTCCGCCGCGCAGCCAACAAGATCAAGTATCTGGCCGGATCCGAATCCGGCATGGCCGCATGGGTTTCCGACACCACGCCGGAACTCATCGCCAAGCGCTTCCACGAGCTCGGACCAATCGATATCGAAGGCTGAAAGCCAATAAAACCCAAAGGACAAAACACCAATGACTGCTGTTGAATTCATTGAGCCGCTCTCGCACGACGAGGGTGTGAAGAACGCGACCGATCTGTTCCGTGCCACCTACGGTGAGGAGCCGGCTGGCGTATGGGCCGCACCGGGCCGTGTGAACCTGATCGGCGAACACACCGACTACAACGCGGGCCTGTGCCTGCCGATCGCACTGCCGCACCGCACGTTCATCGCGCTCAAGCCGCGTGAAGACACCAAGGTGCGCGTGGTTTCCGACGTTGACTCCGAAAACGTCACCGAAGCCGACCTCGACGGCCTGCAGGCCGGTGGCGTGGAAGGCTGGGCCGCCTACCCGGTAGGCGTTGCCTGGGCATTGCGCGAAGCCGGCTTCGATGCGGTGCAGGGCTTCGATGCGGCATTCTCCTCCTGCGTGCCGCTCGGATCCGGTCTGAGCTCCTCCGCAGCCATGACCTGCTCCACCGCCTTGGCGTTGGATGACGTGTACGGTTTGGGTTATGGCGCATCCGATGCCGGTCGTGTGACGCTGATCAACGCCGCCATCAAGTCGGAAAACGACATGGCGGGCGCGTCCACCGGTGGGCTCGATCAGAACGCATCCATGCGCTGCACTTTCGGCCATGCGTTGCGTCTTGATTGCCGTCCAGAGCTGAGCCCGCTGGAGAACGTCTCCCAGCAGGAATTCGATCTCGACAAGTACGGTCTGGAACTGCTGGTGCTTGACACTCAGGCTCCGCACCAGCTCAACGACGGACAGTATGCCCAGCGTCGCGCCACTTGCGAGAAGGCCGCCGAAATCCTCGGCGTGGCCAACCTGCGTGTGGTCGCCGACAGCATCGCCAAGTCCGACGATCCGTTCCAGGCGCTCAAGGAAACGCTCGACAAGCTGGAAGACGACACGATGAAGAAGCGCGTGCGCCACGTCATCACCGAAATCGCCCGTGTCAACTCCTTCGTGCGTGCCTTCGCCAACGGCAAGATCGACGAGGCCGGCCGACTGTTCAACGCGTCTCATGATTCGCTCGCTGCGGATTATGAAGTGACTGTGCCCGAGTTGGATATTGCCGTGGACGTGGCCCGTGCCAACGGTGCGTATGGTGCGCGTATGACCGGCGGCGGCTTTGGTGGCTCCATCATCGCCCTGGTGGATAAGGGCCAGGGGCACGAGATCGCACAGAAGATTGCTGACCGCTTCGAAAAGGAAGATTTCAACGCACCTCGCGCCTTGCCGGCGTTCGCTGCGGCTTCCGCGAGCCGCGAGGCCTGATCGCAGAAGCTGATGCAAAAACGCGCGTTGGCGCACGTCCATGAAAAGGACGTGCGCCAACGCGCGTTTTTCATGATTTACTGTGGACCAGATGGGTGCACGGCGTATCCCGCGGCGATGGCCAGCAGGCACGATGCCGTAGACCAGATACGGCTAGCTTGATGAGATGCCGAAGCTGCGGCTCCACCATTCTTAACACCATGCAGCAGGTGTTCGGCGCGATTGGCACGTCCATCGCCACCTGCCTGCTGTCGATGGGCTCCGGCGCCACCGATGCGGAAGGCTTCGTTGCGGGATCCCGCTACGGCTATGTGTTCAGCTTGGTGCTGATCGTCATCGTGCTGGTCTTCTCCTTCTTCCTGAAAGAAGACAAGATCAGCGAAAAGTGAATCGCATGACATATTGTAAAAAGCGCTTGCCGAAATCGTATTTCCAAACGATCGGCAGGCGCTTTTCTTTTATGAAATCCGATTTCACGTCGAAAACAGATATTCCAAAAAACGACTTTCCGCAACTTTTGAAACCGGTTTGACGGAAGAAATCGTCTCACAATGTAATGCGATTGCCGAAAAAACGACTTTTTTGACATCTGCCTTTTCTATACTTAAGGCACGTCCGGCATTTTGCCGAGACGGTAACTGGATATTCGCACCTCACGTTTAGGGAGTTCCATGAACAAGGCAATCATCACCGTCGTCGGTCAGGATACTGTCGGCATCATCGCACGCGTCTGCACATACCTTTCCGAACATCAGGTCAATGTGCTTGACATTTCCCAGACCATCATCGACGGTTTCTTCAACATGATGATGATTGTGGATTATTCCAACGCCGACAAGGAATTCGGCGAGGTCGTGGACGATCTCGACAAGCTTGGCGAGGAGATCGGCGTGCGCATCCGCTGCCAGCGCGAGGAGATCTTTACCAAGATGCACCGCGTCTGATCCGCGGCATACGTGAGCCACGCAAGTAATCGAAGCCACGAATCGTACTAATCGTAAGGAAAAACCATGCTGAATATCATGGAGGTCCACGAGACCAACCAGATGATCGAGCAGGAGAAGCTCGACGTGCGCACCATCACCATGGGCATCAGCCTGCTGGACTGCGCGGCCGACAGCGTCGACGAAGTCTGCGACAACATCTACAACAAAATCACCACGTACGCCAAGGATCTCGTATCCACCGGCAAAGCCATCGAACGCGACTACGGCATTCCGATCGTCAATAAGCGCATCACCGTCACCCCGATTTCCCTGGTCGGCGCAAGCTCGTGTAAAACGTCGGACGATTTCGTGAAAATCGCGCATGCACTTGACCATGCGGCGAAGAAGGTCGGCGTCGACCTGATCGGCGGCTACTCCGCGCTCGTATCCAAGTCCATGACCCCCGCCGAAGAGCTGCTCATCCGCTCCCTGCCGAAAGCGCTGAGCGAAACCGACATCGTCTGCTCGTCCGTCAACGTGGGATCCACCAAAACCGGTATCGACATGAACTCCGTCGAACTGCTCGGCCACATCATCAAAGACATCGCGCACGCCACCGCAGATAACGATTCATACGGATGCGTGAAATTCGTGGCATTCTGCAATGCCCCCGACGACAACCCGTTCATGGCAGGCGGCTTCCATGGCGTAACCGAAGGCGATGCGGTCATCAACGTCGGCGTTTCCGGCCCCGGCGTGGTTTCCCGCGCGCTCGACGAAGCCAAGGGCGAAAACTTCGAATTCCTATGTGAAACCATCAAACGCACCGCGTTCAAGATCACGCGTGTCGGCCAGCTGGTGGCACAGGAGGCATCCCGTCGCCTCGGCATTCCATTCGGCATCATCGACCTTTCCCTCGCGCCAACCCCGGCCGTAGGCGACTCCGTCGGCGAAGTGCTTGAGAAGATCGGCCTCGAACAGGTTGGCGCACCGGGCACCACCGCAGCGCTCGCCATGCTCAACGATCAGGTGAAGAAGGGCGGCATCATGGCGTCCTCCTACGTCGGCGGACTTTCCGGCGCGTTCATCCCCGTCTCCGAAGACAAGAACATGATCGACGCGGCAACCAACGGCTGCCTGAAGATCGAAAAGCTCGAAGCCATGACCTGCGTGTGCTCCGTCGGCCTTGACATGATCGCCATTCCGGGAGACACCACCGCATCCACCATTTCCGGCATCATCGCCGACGAGGCTGCGATCGGCATGGTCAATCAGAAGACCACGGCCGTGCGCGTGATTCCGGTCGAAGGCAAAGGCGTAGGGGAGATGGCCAACTTCGGCGGCCTGATGGGCTATGCGCCGATCATTCCAGTCAACCAGACCAGCTGCGAAGCTTTCGTGACCCGAGGCGGTCGCATCCCCGCCCCAATCCACAGCTTCAAAAACTAGCCCCTCTCTTCCCTACGCATCTTTCGCAGTGGTTGCGTTGGTTGCGGAAGGTCGCGGGGAGCCGGCATATTCTATTCCCGACACGCTCCGGGCCGCTCAGGCCAAGTCTTTACGGTCTGAAACAGAACATGCCGGCTCCCCGCTTATGTTGCGCTTCACATCAGATTAGGTTGACGCTTGCTTTTTGTTTGCAACACGTTGGTTTGTGTGCCATAGCAAGCAGTAGGGCGGGATATTCCATTCGGGACCGTAGGCTTGGCCGAACGGCCTTGAGTGTGTCACGAATGGAATATCCCGCCCTACTGCGTCCCCAATATCCATAAGGTAATGAATTGAAACGAAAGTTGGCAGGCGGGGGAGGGATCACTGGCCGCCGGCGAAGCCTAGTTGGCGCCAGGCTTCGTAGATGGCGATGGATGCGCAGTTGGTGAGGTTCAGGGAACGCAGGCTTGGACGCATCGGCAGACGCACCTGTTCGGCCACGTGCGGACCGGCCATAATATCCATCGGATCGGGAATATTGCCTGGCTCCGGGCCGAACAGCAGAATGTCAGTCGGCTTGTATTCGATGTCGGTATACAGTTTGGTGGCGTGCGCGGTGAACGCGATGATGCGCGAATTCGGCATGGATTCCACTAGATTCTCAAAATTTGGGTGCAATACCACGTGGGCCATGTCGTGGTAGTCCAGTCCGGCACGGCGCAGTTTCGTATCGCGCAGATTGAATCCGAGCGGCTCCACCAAATGCAGAATCGTGCCGGTCACCGCGCATAGGCGGATTGCCGAACCGGTATTGCCCGGAATGCGGGGGGAGTAGTAGCACAAGTGGGGCGTGGAGGTTTCGGCTTTGGCCGCGTCTTCGGCTGACAGCATCGCGTCGACCACGGAAATCGGATTGCCGTGCGCGTCGGTCACGAGTTCGTCCGGCCCATAATTCGACTTGCGGTAGCCGTATTCGAACATTTTCTCGACTTTGGCTTCCTCTGCGGTTGCGCCTTGCGCGTCATTGGTATGCTCTTCGTTCGTCATGAATGCAAGAATAGGTACGATGAACGACACGAACGAGCCTAATACCGAAATTGAAAACGCCGAAGCTGTGGCGGACGCGCTTGCCGAATGGTGGCATGCTTCGGCGCGTGACCTGCCATGGCGTTTCGGCCGCACTACTGCGTGGGGCGTGCTTGTCTCCGAAGTGATGAGCCAGCAGACGCAGATGAGCCGTGTGGTACCGTATTGGAACGATTGGATGGAACGCTGGCCTGATGCGGTCGCGCTTGCCGATGCCGCGAAAGCGGATGTGATCACGGCTTGGGGCAGGCTCGGCTATCCGAGACGCGCCTTGCGATTGCAGGAATGCGCCCGCGTGGTCGCTTCCGATTACGATAACAAGCTGCCGCGTACGTACGATGAGTTGCTGGCATTGCCGGGTATCGGCGATTATACGGCCAGCGCGGTGATGAGTTTCGCGTTTGGTGAGCGCATCGCGGTGGTGGATACGAATATTCGCAGGGTGCTTTCGAGGGTTTTTCTTGGCGAGGAGTCGCTTGGCGGCGCCGCAAGACCTGCGGAACGTGCGTTGGCGAAGCAGATGTTGCCGCAGGATGATGCCTCAAAATGCAGACGTTTCGACCGTCCTTCAGTGGTGTGGAATCAGTCCGTTATGGAATTGGGCGCGACCGTCTGCACGGCAAAGGCTCCGTTGTGCGAGGCGTGCCCTGTTTCGGGACATTGCGTGTTTTTGCATAATGGTCGTCCGGGATTGGGGGAACGTCGCACGCGGCCGCGTCAACGTTTCCAAGGTACGGATCGTCAGGTGCGTGGGCTGGTGCTGAATGCGCTGCGCAATCTGCCGGAAGGTGCGACCGCCCTTAATCGCAAGTCGCTTGAACGACTGTGGGATGACCATATCCAGCTTGATCGGTGCATCGCATCGTTGGATGAGGATGGTCTTATCGAAATCCTGCCGAATGCGGATGTGCGTCTTCCGGTATGAAAGGAAGAATGCCGACGTTCTTTGGATGTGCGCACGCTAGACTGTGAAATCATGGCACAGAAGACGTCCTCGAAATCCGGCAAGAAACGTTCGAAAAAACAGCAGGCGATATTTCGTCGCCGTCGCATCGTCGTCGGCATCGCTGCGATAGTGCTGATTTCTTTTCTGGTGTTTTGCCTGTACTCCCTGTCGAGGGGGATTGTCGCGGTGAATCGTGAGATTCATCATGCGGACGTGTATGCGATTTCCCGTAAGGAAGTGCCGTCCCCGACCAAGGAGAAGAAAAGCGGGGTGCCGGATTGCGATGCGTCCAATGTCGCGCTTTCGTTGACTCCTGCGGCGTCAAGTTTCGGTGTGGGCGATTCGATGGATTTCACTACGGACGTCAAATATGACGGTTCCAGCAAGGTTGGTTGCTTGGTTGATGTGTCGGCTTCCAGCGTGGTGTTGACGATCAAATCGGGCGATGATGTGGTTTGGAAGTCGAATGTGTGCCCCGTTGACACCGACTATCGTCTGTTGGCGAAGGGCGACGAGGTCAGACAGACGATCACCTGGCCGGGAACGCGTACTGGCAGCGAATGCGTGGAGGATCAATCCACCCTGCCGAAGGTGGATCGTGGCGTGTATTCGGCGCAGCTTTCGATTGAAGGGCATCCCAAAGCGAAGTCCGATCCGATCGGCGTCACTATTGAATAAAAATCTATAGGATATGTTATTCTCATGACTTTGCGTACATGCGTGTCATATAGCGGGCACGCTGACAAGGAAGAAGCGCCCGCGTACTAGGCATATGGTGGCCAATGGGAGCGCTTCCGGGGAAACATATCGAAACGATTTAGCGAGCGATAAGGAACGTCCATTGGCTGAGGCTACGACGAACACCACCACCATCATCGCACGCGCCGACCAGCACGATATTGATCTGCACAAGGCGTCGGACCGTGTGAACTTCGGCTCCATCCGCGAGCCCATTGATGTACCCTACCTGTTGGGTGTACAGACTGACAGCTTCGACTGGCTCATCGGCAACGAGCGCTGGCAGAAGCGTGTCGAGGAGGATCTGGCGAACGGCACCAACACCGTGCCCCACACCTCCGGTCTTGATGAGGTCTTCCAGGAGATCTCACCGATCGAGAACTTCGCTCAGACCATGAGCCTGACCTTCTCCGATCCGTATTTCGAAGAACCGCGCCACACCGTGCAGGAGTGCAAGGAGAAGGATTACACCTACTCCGCGCCGCTGTATGTGAACGCTGAATTCGAAAACGGCGACACCGGCGAAATCAAGTCCCAGACCGTGTTCATGGGCGATTTCCCGCTGCAGACCCCGCACGGCACCTTCATCATCGGTGGTACCGAGCGAGTGATCGTGTCTCAGCTGGTGCGTTCTCCGGGCGTGTACTTCGACCGCAGCCAGGATCGCACTTCCGACAAGGAAGTCTTCGGCGCGAAGATCATCCCGAGCCGTGGCGCATGGCTTGAGTTCGAGATCGACAAGCGTGACGTGCTTGGCGTGCGCGTGGACCGCAAGCGCAAGCAGTCCGCCATCGTGTTCCTCATGGCCATCGGCATGACCAAGGATGAGATCGCCGATGCGTTCAGGGATTACCCGCTGGTTATGGACGCGCTTGCCAAGGAGACCGTGCAGACCCAGGACGAGGCTCTGACCGATCTGTACCGCAAGATCCGCCCGGCCGACACCCCGACGCCGGAAGCTGGCCGTAACCTGCTGGATTCCTTCTACTTCAACACCAAGCGTTACGATCTGGCCCGCGTTGGCCGTTACAAGATCAACCGCAAGCTTGGTCTGGAAAAGGATGTCAACGATCGCAGCCTGTCTCGCGAAGACATCATCTCCACCATCAAGTACCTGGTCACCCTGCATGCCGGCGACACCAAGTTCCCGGGCAAGCGTGACGGCCAGGATGTGGATCTGCGCGTGGACGTCGACGATATCGATCATTTCGGCAACCGTCGTATCCGCCAGGTCGGCGAACTGATCCAGAACCAGCTGCGTACCGGTCTGAGCCGTATGGAGCGTGTGGTCCGCGAACGTATGACCACCCAGGATCCGGAGGCCATCACCCCGCAGTCCCTGATCAACATTCGTCCGGTGAACGCCACCATCAAGGAGTTCTTCGGAACTTCCCAGCTGTCGCAGTTCATGGATCAGAACAACCCGTTGGCAGGCGTCACCAACAAGCGTCGTCTGTCCGCTCTGGGCCCTGGCGGTCTGTCTCGTGACCGCGCATCCATGGAAGTGCGAGACGTGCACCCGTCCCACTTCGGCCGTATGTGCCCAATCGAATCTCCTGAAGGTCCGAACATCGGTCTTATCGGTTCTCTGGCAACCTTCGGCCGCATCAATCCGTTCGGCTTCATCGAGACCCCGTACCGTAAGGTCATCAACGGCCATGTGACCGACGAGGTCGAATACATGACCGCAGACCGCGATGCCGAGCACGTGATCGCACAGGCCAACCAGGAACTCGACGAGAACGGCAACTTCGTCAAGAAGCAGGCTCTTGCCCGAGTCGGCGAAGAGGAAGCAGTCGATGTGCCCGTCAGCTCCGTTGACTACATGGACGTTTCCCCGCGTCAGATGGTTTCCGTCGGCGCCTCCCTGATTCCGTTCCTGGAGCACGATGAGGGCCACCGAGCGCTGATGGGTACCAACATGCAGCGTCAGGCAGTGCCGCTGATCGAATCCGAGCGCCCGCTGGTGGGCACCGGTGCCGAATGGCGTGCGGCCGTCGATTCCGGCGATGTCATTCTGGCTGAGAAGCCGGGTGTGGTGACGTATGTTTCCGCCGACATCATCCGTGTGATGAACGACGACGGCACCACCAGCTCCTACAAGCTGGCCAAGTTCCTGCGTTCCAACCAGACCACCTGCTACAACCAGGTTCCGCTGATCCACGACGGCGAACGTGTGGAAGCCGGTACCGTGCTTGCCGATGGTCCGGCCACCCAGAAGGGCGAAATGGCACTGGGCAAGAACCTGCTCATCGCCTTCATGCCGTGGAACGGCTACAACTACGAGGATGCTGTGATCATCTCCCAGCGTCTCGTGCAGGACGACACCCTGAGCTCCATCCACATCGAGGAATATGAGATCGACGCCCGCGAAACCAAGCTGGGTGCCGAAGAGATCACCCGCGATCTGCCGAACGTCGGCGAGGACGCGGTGGCCAACCTCGACGAGCGTGGCATCATTCGCATCGGTGCCGAGGTCGAAGCCGGCGACATTCTGGTGGGCAAGGTCACCCCGAAGGGCGAGACCGAGCTGACTCCGGAAGAGCGTCTGCTCCGCGCCATCTTCGGCGAGAAGAGCCGCGAGGTGCGTGACACCTCGCTGCGCGTGCCTCACGGCGAAACCGGTACTGTGATCGCCGTCAAGGAGATCACTCGCGAGGATGCCGAGGAAGACGGCGACGAGCTGCCGAACGGCGTGAACCAGATGATCCGCGTCTACATCGCGCAGCATCGTAAGATCACCCAGGGCGACAAGCTGTCTGGCCGCCACGGCAACAAGGGTGTTATCTCCCGCATTCTGCCGGAAGAGGATATGCCGTTCCTTGCCGACGGTACTCCGGTCGACATCATGCTGAACCCGCTGGGCGTGCCTTCTCGAATGAACCTTGGCCAGGTGCTGGAACTGCACTTGGGCTGGATCGCGCACGCCGGCTGGGACATCTCCCTTGATCCGGATGCCGAAGCCGCTTGGAAGAAGTACATTCCGCAGGGCGCCGAAAAGGGCGAGCCGGGCACTCCGGTGGCAACTCCGGTGTTCGACGGCGTTCGTCCGGAAACCATCAAGGGCCTGCTGTCCTGCACCCTTCCGGATCGCGACGGCAACAAGCTGGTCGGCGACGACGGCAAGGCTGTGCTGTTCGACGGCCGTACCGGCGAACCGTATCCGAAGCCGATCTCCGTTGGCTACATGTACATGCTGAAGCTGCACCACTTGGTCGACGACAAGATCCACGCGCGTTCCACTGGCCCGTACTCCATGATCACCCAGCAGCCGTTGGGCGGTAAGGCTCAGTTCGGTGGCCAGCGTTTCGGCGAGATGGAAGTGTGGGCCCTCGAGGCCTATGGCGCCGCCTACACGCTGCATGAAATGATGACCACCAAGTCCGATGACGTCGACGGCCGCGTGCGTGTCTACGGCGCCATCGTGAAGGGCGACAACCTGCCGCCGGCAGGCATTCCGGAATCCTTCAAGGTGCTGCTTAAGGAAATGCAGTCCCTGTCGCTGAACGTCGAAGTGCTCAACGCCGAAGGCGTGGCCATTGACATGAAGGACGAGGACGACGATCCGTCTACTTCCTCCGACGATTTGGGCTTCAACATTGGCGCACGTCCTGACGCGGCCGCCAAGGAAGACCATGTTGTGGAAGAACCTGAATTCCAGTGATCCCAAGGCTGGTCGCGTTGCCTGACAGCGCGGCGCGACCAGCCTGATGAAACGTGATTAAGCATTAAGAATCGATAGACAGGACAATAGAGTGCTGGACGTCAACGCATTTGACAAACTGAGGATTGGCCTGGCCACCGCCGACGACATCCGTAACTGGAGCCACGGCGAGGTCAAGAAGCCTGAAACCATCAACTACCGTACCCTGAAACCGGAGAAAGACGGCCTGTTCGGCGAGCAGATCTTCGGACCTACCCGCGACTGGGAATGCGCCTGCGGCAAGTACAAGCGCGTGCGCTTCAAGGGCATCGTCTGCGAACGCTGCGGTGTGGAAGTCACCAAGAGCCGTGTTCGTCGTGAGCGCATGGGCCATATCGAGCTTGCCGCTCCGGTGACCCACATCTGGTTCTTCAAGGGTGTTCCGTCCCGTTTGGGCTACCTGCTGGACATCGCTCCGAAGGATCTGGAAAAGGTCATCTACTTCGCCGCCTACATGGTCACCAGCGTCGATGAGGAACAGCGTCATGAGGATCTTCCGGGTCTGCAGGACGAGTTCGACAACGATATCGCCAACCTGGAGAAGCGCCGCAACGCGGAAATCGAAGAGCGTGCCAAGAAGGTCGAAGCCGATCTGGCTGAACTTGAGGCCGAAGGCGAAGCCAAGGGCTCCGCACGCGCCAAGCTGCGCAACAGCGCCGAGCGTGAAATGGCCGCCATCCGCGTTCGTTTCGACGAGCAGATCCAGCGTCTGAGCGCCGTGTTCGACCGCTTCAAGAACCTGAAGCCGGGCGACATGGAAGGCGACGTCGACCTGTGGCGTGAGATGGAAGACCGCTACGGCGATTACTTCGAAGGCTGCATGGGCGCCGAAGCCATTAAGAAGCGCCTGCAGGACTTCGATCTTGAAGCCGCTTCCAAGCAGCTGCGCGAGGAGATCGACACCGGTACCGGCCAACGCAAGGCCCGCGCCCTGAAGCGACTGAAGGTCGTCAACGCCTTCCTGACCACCGGCAACAAGCCGGAGGCCATGGTGCTCGACGTGATTCCGGTCATTCCGCCGGATCTGCGCCCGATGGTGCAGCTCGACGGTGGCCGTTTCGCCACTTCCGATCTCAACGACCTCTACCGTCGTGTGATCAACCGTAACAACCGTCTGAAGCGACTGATCGAGCTCGGCGCTCCTGAAATCATGCTCAACAACGAGAAGCGCATGCTGCAGGAAGCCGTCGATTCCCTGTTCGACAACGGTCGTCGTGGCCGCCCGGTCACCGGCGCCTCCAACCGTCCGCTGAAGTCCCTGAGCGACATGCTCAAGGGTAAGCAGGGTCGTTTCCGTCAGAACCTGCTCGGTAAGCGTGTGGATTATTCCGGCCGTTCCGTGATCGTGGTCGGTCCGTCCCTGCGCATGCACCAGTGCGGTCTGCCGAAGCCGATGGCCCTCGAGCTGTTCAAGCCGTTCGTCATCAAGCGCCTTGTCGATCTCAACTATGCCCAGAACATGAAGAGCGCCAAGCGTCTCGTGGACCGCGGCGACTCCGAAGTGTGGGGCGTGCTCGAAGAGGTCATCGCCGAGCATCCGGTGCTCCTGAACCGTGCACCTACGTTGCACCGTCTGGGTATTCAGGCATTCGAGCCGATTCTGGTGGAAGGCAAGGCCATCCACCTGCCGCCGCTTGCCTGCGCCGCATTCAACGCCGACTTCGATGGCGATCAGATGGCAGTCCACCTGCCGCTGTCCGCTGAAGCCCAGGCTGAAGCACGCTCCCTGATGATGGCTTCCGACAATATTCTGAAGCCGGCTGACGGCCACACCGTGACCATGCCGAGCCAGGATATGATCCTCGGTCTGTACTACCTGACCACCGTCATCGACGGTGCCAAGGGCCAGGGCCGCGTGTTCTCCTCGCTGGAAGAGGCCGAAATGGCCCTCGACAAGCATGAGATCGACATGCAGGCCAAGGTGCTTATCCGCCTTCCGGAAGACTTTGTGCTGCCGAAGGGCTGGGAGCCGAGCGAAATCGAAGTCGTCGATCCGGAACCGGGCAGCCCGGCCGTGGTGAAGGAAGAGCGCTTCCATGATGGTTCCGTGCTTTTCGCAACCTCCTATGGCCGTATTCTGTTCAACAGCACGCTGCCGGTGGATTACCCGTTCGTGAACGATCAGGCTCCGAAGAAGCGTCTGAGCAAGATCGTCGACGACATCGCAACCCGTTACTCCACCGCACAGGTGGCGGCAACGCTGGACGCGCTGAAGGATATGGGCTTCACCCGCGCACCGTGGTCCGGTGTGTCCTTCGCGTTCTCCGACGTTATCCAGCCGTCCGAGCGCGACGAGTACATCGAGAAGTACGAAGCCGAAGCCGACAAGGTCAACGAGAACTACGAAATCGGTATGCTCACCGAAGAGGAGCGCCGTCAGGAACTCATCGACCTGTGGACCAAGTGCACCAGCGAGGTTTCTGAGGCGGTCGAGGAACACTTCGACTCCAAGAACAACCTGGCTATCATCGTGCAGTCCGGTGCACGAGGAAACATGATGCAGATCAACCAGATCGCAGGCATGCGAGGCCTCGTGGCTAACCCGAAGGGCGAGATCATTCCTCGACCGGTGAAGTCCAACTACCGTGACGGCCTGTCCGTGCTGGAATACTTCATCTCCCAGCACGGTGCACGTAAGGGTCTGGCCGATACCGCACTGCGTACCGCAGAGTCTGGCTACCTGACCCGTCGTCTGGTGGACGTTTCCCAGGACGTAATCGTGCGCGAAGAGGATTGCGGCACCAAGCGTGGCCTGACGATGAAGGTCGGCGAGCGTGATGCTGAAGGCAGCCTGCATCTGGTCAAGGCCGCCGATGGCGGTCCGTACTCCCGTCTGCTCGCAACCGACGTGATCGATCCCGCCGACGGCGAGACCGTGCTGTACAAGGCCGGTGACGCGCTGTCCATGGACGTGCTCAACGATCTTGTTGCCCACGACGTGGAAGAGGTCAAGGCCCGTTCCGTGCTTACCTGCGAATCCAAGCGCGGCGTGTGCGCCAAGTGCTATGGCTGGTCGCTGGCCACCAACAAGCTGGTGGATGTCGGCGAGGCCGTTGGCATCGTGGCCGCACAGTCCATCGGCGAGCCTGGTACCCAGCTGACGCTGCGTTCCTTCCACTCCGGTGGCGTTGCTTCCGCATCCGATATCACCCAGGGTCTCCCTCGTGTTACCGAGCTTTTCGAAGCCCGTACTCCGAAGGGTGAGGCCCCGATCGCAGAGTTCGCTGGCGTGGTCAAGGTGGAAGATACCGAGCGCGGCCGTCAGGTCATCCTGAAGCCGGACGACGATTCCGTCGAGCCGATCGCCTACCCGGTGACCCGTCGCGCCCCGATGATGGTCAAGGACGGCGATCATGTCGAAGCCGGCACCCAGCTGATCGAAGGCTCCGTCGATCCTAAGAAGATCCTGCGCATCCTCGGCCCGCGTGCTGCCCAGGTGAACATTGTGGAGGAAGTGCACACCGTGTACCGCTCCCAGGGCGTGGATATCCACGATAAGCACATCGAGGTCATCGTGCACCAGATGCTGCGTCGTATCACGGTGATCGATTCCGGCGATACCGACCTTCTTCCGGGTGAACTGGTGGATCAGGCCCGCTTCAAGGCCGCCAATATGAAGGCCGTGAAGGAAGGTGGCAAGCCTGCTGCCGGTCGTCCGGAGCTGATGGGCATCACCAAGGCCTCGCTGGCAACCGATTCCTGGCTGTCCGCGGCTTCCTTCCAGGAGACCACCCGCGTGCTTACCGAAGCCGCTCTGAGCCAGAAGGTCGATGACCTCAAGGGCCTCAAGGAGAACGTCATCATCGGTAAGCTCATCCCGGCAGGTACCGGCCTTGCCCGTTACCGTAACGCCGTGGTCGAGCCTGACAAGGCCATTCGCGACACCATCTACCCGAACTTCGGTTTGGGTGGCGACGAGTCCGATGCCGCCTTCGGCGACGCCGATCTGTCCGAAGTCGACTTCTCGAACATCGACTTCGGAGATCTGAAGCTCGGCGACGACTTCAATCCGGATGACTTCTTGGACGACAATGGCGGTCAGATGGATTTGGGCGACACCCTGTGATCCGAAAAGCGATGATGGAATGGCATAACGTCTGAAATCATCTCAATACATGAATGGGGATTGGCTGGAAACAGCTGATCCCCATTTTTTAATGCGGAACTATTTTTAATGCGGAACTGCAGTTGCTGCGATCCCTACGACAACAGTCAGCCTATTGCGGAACCGTACGTATTGCAGAGCGGATATCTTCATCGCAAAATCGCATGGCAAATTACAATGAAGGTATGAGCTTTCTTCCATATCCGCCTCCACCTGAACCAGGTTGGTATGACGATGATGCCACAGTAATGTCTTCTCTCGTTGAGCCCGCCATGGCGGAGGCTGCGCAGTCGCAGCCAACATACGAATCACCGGAATCCCAAGCATTCCAAGCATTGGAAAATGTGCAGGAATCCGCGGAATCGTATGCGGCGAACATACAGCCGGTGGAACAGGCTGCCGCAGCGCTGGAACCGTCCGACGTCGAACCGGTCAATGACGATGATGACATCGACTGGGATGGCACGGTGCTGTCTTCGGCATTCACCATGAAGCAGCCGAAGCTGGAGTATGTGCTTTACAACGAGCAGACCGGCCAGGAAGTGATCGTCGATATGGGTGTGCTGCTGGGACGCAAGCCTTCCGCTGAGGTGCCGGAAGGCGCGAAATTCGTGAAGTTGGAGGATCCGACGCGCACCATCTCACGCAATCATGCGGCGATCAGCTTCGATCAGGATGGCGTATTGTGGATCGAGGATTACGGTTCGCTCAACGGCACGTACATCATTCAAGGCAATGAGGAGATCAAGGTCGAACGCAAGCCGATGAAGCTTGACGCGCCTTGCACGGTGCGTATCGGAGACCAGTTCTTCACTTTCGAACAGCGCTGATTTCCTTCGCGCCGCGATACATGTTGCGTCGTCAATCCATAAATGAGGATGACGGCGCAACGAACATATTATGGTACGAAAGCTTACCAATGCAAGCGGCTTTTATTAGGCCTTATTAGGCCTTGTTTGGCGGCTTTCGTCGGGCTTTTGCCAAGTTCTACCAAGGGGTTACCGTCGCAGACGGATGGCTGCGTTGATGGCGGAATCATTGAGACTGGCAAGCCAGTTGAGCAGATCCGGGTAGATATGCGGATTGCGCGCAAGGAAGGGGTGCAGCTCCGGAGCTTTGCTTGCGATTTCAGCCATCAGCATCTGATCTTCCGTGGTCATGGCCAATTCCGCGGTGAAACCAGCATTCGACGCGACTGGCTCTTGCGGCTGAATCGGCGAAAAATCAGCCACTTCAGACAGGTCTGCGGGGTTGGTATATGGGTCGACGTATTCCGTCGAAGCATCGTTCGCCATATTCGATGCAGGTGTTGCCGCAAACGGTTCAGGCTGGCATTGCTGGGTTGCCGGCGGCTGGTGCTGCGCCTGATATTGCACTTCCGATGATTGCTGCGGCTGCTGATATTGCACCTGCTCGCTTGGCATCTGGTATTGCGCCTGTTCAGAAGCCGTCTCGGCCTCCTGCTGCATGATTCCGTCCTGCGGAACCGGCCACCCCATCGCGACCAGCTGCTGTCGTGCGCGCTCATCGCCGAATTGGGCGACCCAACGTTTCAGACCCGGATACGCACGCGGATTGGCAACCACATTCGCGCCGAATTCCGGATTTTCGTAAGCGATTTTCGCCAGAAACACGGGATCTGCGTTCGGATCCTGCACGGCTGCCACCGCGGCATCGAAATCGACCATCATGATCTCCTTATCTCGTGGTCTGTAAATATTGTATTGAATACGCTGATATAACGTGACAAATCCGATTATTGACGATTGTCATTGCGAGAACATGCGCATTATTGGACGGCACGTAACGTTTGCAATGTGCTTTCCTGTAAATCGCCGATATCCTCGTGATCGTCGATTTTGCTGACGTTCCAATCGTCATTTGCCGAATAATCCGATGATTTGCCGCATATATCAAGCACAATCACGGTGACGTTGTCGTTGCCGCCCGCGTCGAGCGCGGACTGCACCAGCATATCCGCGGCGACTTGCGGATCGCCATATGCGGCCGCCACATCGGCGAGCAGTTCCCGATCGATCTGCGCGTGCAGGCCATCCGAGCAGATGATGAAACGTCCCGTGGAGCGCGCCGCATACCAGTCCGGCTGAATGCCGTCAGGAGCGCCGACGCATTGGGTGATGATATTGCGCGGTATGCATCGGTTCGCCTCGTCCGGTAGCATTTCGCCGGTGTCGATGGCGTTCTGCCGTTCGGAATGGTCACGTGTGATCCGGGTCAGCGACTCCGCCATCCAATGGCCTTCCGCATCGGCGCGCATATGGTAGGTGCGTGAATCTCCGACATTGATGACGTAGCAGTACTCATCGATGGCTTGTTCATGCACGCTATCTTCAACGCGAGTCGGCAGCACCACGCCGGTGATGGTGGTTCCGGCGATGCCGCCAAGCTCCTGGCCAAGTTCGAGCACCTGTTGCTGCGATTGGCTCAACGCATGTTCGATGGACGTACGGTTGCGCGACGGCTGTTCGGCAAGCTGCGAGAAACATGCCGCCACCTGTGCGCTGGCCCGCTCGCCGCCTTTGCCGCCGCCCATGCCATCGCATACGACATATACGCCACGGCTGGCGAGAGCGTTGTCTTGGTTGTTTTTTCTTTTGCACCCGACATTGCTATTCAGGCCGGCCTCGATGCTACGAAAGATCATGAGTCCCGTCCTTTCTTACGATTGTGCTTCCGATCGCTGCCGTTGTTCCGCCCGCTGCGGTTGCTGCGGAAGTGGAAAACGTCGGCAAGCGAAAGTTTGGCACGCCATCGGCGTAACGTCGGCAATGACTTGAGCATGTACTTGCGTTCCTGTACAATATCGCGCCAATACTGCTGCACATGCTCTTCGTTGACGAAATTACCGGAGAAGGCCGCGTAATCGGCTTGCGCGCCCAAAGCGAGCAAGGTCTCGCGGGAAATATCCATCTGATTCGCGATCGAAACCGCCTGTTCGCTGCGTGTGCCTCGAATGTCGAGTCCGCTTTGCCGTGCGAGCGCGGCGACCGATTGCCAGCCGGCTGCCACACGCTGCTGCGTGCTGCCGTGTTTTCTTGATCGTGCCAGTGCGATCGCTTTGATGGCGAGCAGGAGACCGCATATGATGAGCAGCGTCCATAGAGGGCTTCCGTAGATGGCTACTTTTCTTGCGATTCTGCCGAAATGCTGCCAGAACAGGTTGGCTGAGGTTTCGTCGGCCATGCTTCCGCCGATTGAGGACTTGCCTTTGGCCTGGGTGTCGTCGCGTAGCGGGTCGGTGAGTGGTACCGGGGGCTGGCGTACCAGGGTTTGCGGATTCGGTGGGGTGAGGTTCTGGTTTTCGTCGGGGACTTTGGTTTCCTTTGGCGTTGGATAGAATGCCACCCAACCGTAGCCGTCCAGTTTGATTTCCACCCATGCGGTCACGTCGTTGCCGGTGAATTTCGTGATGGTGGTTGTTCCTTGTTCTTCGGTGCGGCTTTCGCTGATTTCACCTTCGTCGTCTTTTGGCAGGAATCCGAGTACCACACGGCTGGGAAGACCTAGGCTGCGTGCCATCAATGCCATGGCGGAGGCGTATTGTTCACTGTCTCCGACCATGGCCGTTCCGGCGAGCAGTTGGTCGATGCGGTAGTTGCCGTGGCCTGCGGTTGACGGGTAGTCGCCGCTTAATCCGTGTGAGAACCAACCGGATTCTTTGAGCTTTTCGGCTAAGGCCTGGGCCGCTTCGCCGCCTTTGGATTGGCCTCCGGCGATGGCTGTGGCGAGTTTGTCTACGCAGTCGGGCACATCTTCGGCTTTTGGCTGGCTGATGGCGGCCGCGTCTGTTTTGGCGATCTGTTTGTCGGTGGAAACCATTGGCATGATGCCGGTTTCCGTGTAGGTGAGACCTTCGGAGGTGCGTGAGGGGTAGATGGCCGACATGGTGTCGCTGTTGTAGTAGAACGAGTCGGAGTTTTCGCTGTTGTCGAATGTCACGCTGGATGCGGCTCCGGCCATGGGCAGCCAGTAGTCGCTGAGTCCTTTGTCCACGGTGAATGTGGCGGTGAATTTCTTGCCTTCGGCATTGTTGGTGATGGAGGTGCCGACACGTCGGTAATTGGAGGAGTCCGACGACATGGTGGAGTCGGACAGATTCCATACGTTGCCGTCGAAACGGTCCATGACCGCTAGTCGCACGCTTGATCCAGCGGGCAGGTTTTCGACGGTGAGGAGCACATCGTCCTTACTGTTTGTAATGTACGAGCGCATGCCGCTTAACGGACTGGTGTAATTGTACGGGCTAAGCGGCGGATCATAATGGTCGCGCAGAATGGTGCGGTCCTGATCGACGACGAGGCATCCTCCAATCGCCAATGCGACGGAAAGCACCACGATCACGACGGAACTGAGCCAACGTCCCAATTCCAGTAATTTCCAACGTGCGCTGATCCAAATCACCAATATGAGCGCCATTATGGTGCCTACGAACATGCGGTAATAGCCGGAAGATGAGCCGAGCAGCGCGCAAATCGCAAGATTGGCGGTAACGGGAATAATGGCGATCATGGTGAATCGGCCATCTTCAGTCACTGCGAAAATGCCGGTCAGTAGCGCGAACCACAGGCAGATGGTCCATACGGCCAGCAAACAGCCATCGGCGGTACCGGTGGGAGGTTCGACCGACAGAATGAATTTGAACGATCCGAGCATGTTCATCCAGCCTTGTGTAAGCGTGCGCAAGGTCGGAACAATATGGGCGATGGTGGTGTCGTTGAGGAACAGTACAGGGCCGACAACCAGCTGGGCGACGGCCATGAACAGCATCTGCCACCAGAGACGAAGCGTCGGAACCGTGCCTGCGAGCGCCACGAGAGATCCGATGATGGTGGCCGGAATGGCGGCGAGCGCCCAGGATGTGGCCGATCCGTAGACGTCGATGAGGTTGCTGGCGGCGGCGAGGGTGAGTAGGGCTGCGACGAGCAGGCTTGCGTATTGCGAGGCGCGTGTCCGGCGTAGGTAGGGGAGTGCCTGTGATTTGCCGTCTCGTGACATCCAGATGACGGAGTGTGTGGAGTCGGCCCATGAGCCGGTGCCGGTTCCGGTGAAGGTGTTGCCGAATCCGGTGGTGCGGCCGGTGTCGCCGGTGTTGGTGTTGTGGGTGGAAAGTCCTGTGGTGCTCATTCCAGTACCCCCATGATCATTGGGAGATCGTCTAGGTTTCCTACGGTCGCCAGGGTGAAATCGGCGTATCGTTTGATGGCGCGTGGCTGTCCGATGGCGGTTTGCAGTACCACGCAGGTTGCGGATCGGGGGAGTGCGAGCGCCATGTGTTTGATTTCGTCGATGTTTTTGAGCCTGCCGACGGTGATGTAGTAGAACGATGAGTCGGGGGCGTGGGCGAGGGTGGTTTGCGCCAGATTCGGATTGTCGCTGATATCGGGGGAGATGGCGCTGCAGCCGTCAAGGAATTCCGTGGAGTTGCGTGGCATGATGCGTTCGGTTCCCGCGTGTGAGGTCACCGGTCGGTTTTGGAGCAGGCATTGCACGCCGATGGAGGCATGGACGGATACCGCCAGTTCGAATTCGTCGGAGCTCACATAGTCGTCGGGGTTCACGCTGATGGTCAATGCGGTGTCGGTGCGTCGGGTCGCCTCGTATTGACGGATCATCAGTGCGCCTGTTTTTGCGGAGCTGAGCCAGTGCACGTTGCGTACGTCGTCGCCTGGCTCGTATTCACGCAGTCCGTAGAAATCGAGGTCGTCGTCGACGATTTCGCCGCTTGGCTGGCCTTCGAGATCTCGCGGAATTCCGGCGTTGAGTGTGTTCAGCATAACGGTTTTCGGGTGGATGAACACGTTGATTTGGTCGACAAGTTTCTTTTCGTGTCGTACGAGTCCGAATGGGTCGCCTTTGCGTATGGACAGGGGGCCGACCGGCAGTACCGCGCGGGAGACGGCGGTGAATTCCACGGTGGTTTGGCGTGATTGGCCGGCGGCGAGCATGGGGATGGCGAATCGTTCGTGGCTGTCTCCGATGGGCAGGTCGCCGCGTGCTGATGTGGTTGGCGTGCGCCCTGGATTGTCGACGCACACATCGACTTTCACCGTGTCTGACACGGTGACGCGCCTGCTGGACACGTCTATGGTGGCGGTGAACGACGTGTTGCCGAGCGACAGCATGATGGCGGCGACCATCATGCATGCGAACACGATCGCCATGGTCAGCAGTTCATGCCAGCTGAGGATTGTGAACGCTATGAGTGAGGCGATGGCGAGTCCGGTCACGGCCCATCCGAGCGGCGACACGTATGAGGTGACCAGTCGTTTGATGCGATGCTTGATGCGTCGCAGGGATCGTTGCATGGTTCTCCTGCGCTGCATGGTTTTGGATTGTCGCATGCTTGACCTTTCGGGGGTTTACGAACGTTTCGTGTGGGGTGTGCGCTTTGCGTGTGCCGTGCCGTACGCGGCTGGCTGCGCCGTGCGTTTCAGGCGGTGGCGCCCACGGTCGGTGAAGGCACTTCATTGAGGATCTGTTCGATCATCTGTTCGGGGGTGGATCCCGCGAATGTGGCCTCCGCGGTGAGCGTGATGCGGTGTGCGAGCACGGCGACGGCCAGTTGCTTCACATCGTCGGGCACCACGTATCCGCGATTGCTGGACGCGGCCCACACGCGGGCGCATCGGGTCAGTGCGAGCGCGCCTCGCATGGACGATCCGACTTGGATGCGTTCGTTGTGGCGCGTCGCTTCCACCAAGCGCACGATGTATTCGATGATCGCGTCGTCGAGACGCACGCTTTCGCTGATGGCGCGCATGCGCAGCACGTCGTTGCCGGTGAGCACCGCATGTACGGTGGAGGCACGGTCGATGACGTTGACCTGCTTGAGGATGTTCACGCTTACGTCATGGCTCGGATAGCCGATGGTTGTTTTGATGAGGAAACGGTCCATCTGCGCCTCAGGCAGTTTGTAGGTGCCGAGTTGTTCGATGGGGTTCTGAGTGGCGATGACCATGAACGGCTGCGGTACCGCATGGGTTTCGCCGTCGACGGTGACTTTCTGCTCTTCCATGACCTCGAGCAGTGCGGACTGCGTTTTTGGCGAGGCTCGGTTGATTTCGTCGGCGAGCACGATGGATGCGAAAATCGGACCTTCGCGGTATTCGAATTCGCCGTTCTTCTGGTCGTAGTAGGTTACGCCGACCACGTCGGACGGCAGCAGATCCGGAGTGAACTGGATACGTTTGAACGACATGTCGATGGAGTTGGCGAGGCCGCGGGCCAGCTGCGTTTTGCCGGTCCCCGGATTGTCTTCGAGCAGAATGTGGCCACCGACGATCATGGCGGTGGCGCATTGGCGGATCGGCTGTTCCCTGCCGACCACGACTTGGGAGACGTTACCGACCAGTTGGGCGAACAGTTCATGGAATTCGGTGATGTCGGCCTGCGGCGCGGACATCATGGAAGAAGCCATGGCCGGCTGCGCGGGCTTGACGCTTGGTGCCGTAGTCTGCGGGAATTGGCGCGTTGCCATTACGGGAGCCGATTGCGATTGTGGTAGCGGCTGTTGTGTTGGAGCGGATTGCGTCGGTTGCGCCTGCATGGGCTGCGCCATTGGAACCGTAGGCCTCGTCGGCCTGGAAGGAGTTGCGTTATGCGTGCTGAGTACCGTGCCCTCCTCGTCGGCGTCGAACGTGTTGGCGGCGTAGTGGGTAGCGTTATGCGTGCTGAGTACCGTGCCCTCTTCGTCTCCGTCCTGTTCCTGCGGATGCGTCGGCAGGCTTGGAGCTTGGAATGCGGGGCGTGCCTGCGGATTGCCGGGCTGTTGCGGCTTGCTCATATGGCGCCCAATGGAACCCAGCTGGGTGGCGTCGTCGTTTTCGTTGCTCATAGGTACTCCTTGGTTGCTTCTATTGATCGTATTGATGATTGGTTGTGATGTTGAATTTGCTTATTTGACGGTGAATGAGATGCCTCGCGCCTGTTTTCCTGCCAACCCTGTTCGTAATGAGATGGCTGAAGCATTGGTGTCTATCGAGGATTGCGTCTCTCCATTATCAGGGGTTGGTCCCGGTTCCGGATCGGGGGTTTCTCCTCGTATCGGACTCCGGTCACGGGATCAGAGCTTTTCTTGGTCGCATTGATTTCTGGTTCCCCGGCAGTGGTGATCACGCGAACCTCCCAATCGCATCTGGTACCGGAAGGACTGGTGATGTCGGAAACATCCAGTGTGCCGTTAGCTGGCCAATCGTAGGTATGCGAGCTTTCCCCTGCCGGAGTGATGACGATCTGGCCTTTGACACTTCGCCCGTGGGCCTCCCAACTACCGCCATTGACATGAATGATGTTGGCGTTCTGTGTATCCCACGTCAATGAGGATGGCAGTGTGATTTCCGCTGGCTTTTTGTTGCCGACGGTATTATCGGTAGCGATTGCTGGGTCGCTGAGATGTGAGGTGTCGATGAAGTACTGTTGCACGCTTACCGTATCGCAGGTGCTCCAATCACCGGAAAGCGGCCATTCGGCTCTGCTCTCATGAACATCATCATCGTAATAACCCTTGGCCTTTACAACGAAACCTGTGACGCGTCCACCTTTTCTGGACCAGGTCGCCACACATGTGTTGTTGTTGAGTTCCAGCTTCACATTGGTTGGAGGATCGACTGCTGTGAAAGTCGAAACGGACGCTTCGTTGCGCAATGAGCCACTGCGTTCCGTAACCACGGTAATCGTCGGCTTAAGTTTTCTGTAGTACCACTCGTTCTTAATGTCGAATTCGACGGAATAATCCTTGGCGCTTGTCTCCACGGATTTGTCTTCGCCCTCGATGCTTACCGTAATCGACTGGTATTTCGAGTTACGTGCGTCATTGATCCGTCCTCTCACCACGATCTTGTCGCCTGATTGATCGGCGGAAATAGTCGGATTGTCAGGCGTACCCCAAGGCGAAACGGCATTGGATGCCGTGGAGGGCTGGCTCCAGTTCACTTTGTTATGCGCCTTGACCGTGGCGGTATAGGATGCGCCGTCGGTGATCGCATTGTCGTCGAATTTGAACGTGATGCTGGTGCCAGTGACTTCCTGGACCGGATTCGCCACATTCGGACCGCTCAACGTCGCCTGATACTTGTCGACGGCGGAGAAATTACCCTCCAAAGCCTTCCATGTGACAGTGATGGTGTTCTTGCTAGCTTCGGCCTTCACATCGGTCGGCGCGTCCGGAAGCTTGTCAGGCGTGCCTTCCACGCCATTCGACTCCTTCGACCAGCCGACCTCATTCTTGGCCTGCACCTTGAACGAGTACGTCTTGCCGTTCTTCAAGCCGGTGATTTGGCAGGAGGTCACGGATCCGCACGATTTCTCGCCGGAACCGTCGCCGCCCCACGACACCTTGTATTCGCTGATCGGACTGCCGTTCGAAGAGCCGGCCGTCCAACTCAGATTCACCGCGCCATCCTGCGGGTCTCCGGCGATGGGGGAGAGCAGCGGCGCATCCGGCTTGTCCATCACCGAAACGTTGATGGTGCCCGTCACCTCACGTTCCTTCGTATTGGTGGCATCGCGCACGTTGACGATCACCTTGTTGGTGCTCGCGCCGATATCGGACGAGGCGCTGATCGACACCACACCGTTGGACGGGCAGTCCACGGTCAGCTTCGACGCGCCATCGGACGTGCATCCGGTCACGGTCAATGCGGAATCGGGGAACGGATTATACGCATCGGACAGCAGGTTCACTTCCTCACTGGATCCCGCCTTGACCTTCACGGTTTTCGCGTTGATGCGCGCCAAAGGCCTGTTGGAGGCCGTCACACGAACCGTGACGCCCGCACTCACCGTGCCCTTCGAATATTGAATCGAAATCGGCACGCTCACCGTTGTTCCCGGCGAAGCGGTCTTGTCGGCGGACACGGTCAGCTTGCCGTTCGAACTCACCTTGGCGCTCACCTGGTCGGAATCGGTGCCACCCGAATACGTGTACTGCTTCTCATCGTCATACAGGTCGGACGCCGAATGGGTCAACGCGGTCAGATCGATGGTGGTAGCGCTTTCTCCTGCGACCACGTCAATGGTGGACGAGGAGAATGTCGGCGCGGGCACGTCGCGTCCGATTACGGTGATCGGCAACGTCAACACCGCCGAATTGATGATTTTCACCTTGTCGTTCTTGTCGCGTTTGCCATCCACCGCGGTGAAGGTGATGGACGCTGGACCGGAGTAATCCTTCGGCGCGGTGAACTTCAACGTCTGGTCGTTCACATACAGGTCGCCGTCCGCGGCCTTCGTGGCGCTCACCGAATCGGCGCCGTCCACATACGCGGTCTTGCCTGCGCCCACACGCACGTAATCGGCGATATTGATGGTGATCGTCTCGCGTGCGTTCACCTTCAAAGCCGGCGCCTTCGGTCGAAGGGTCGGCGGGAACACGCCGTACGCGGGCACTTGGATGAACGCCGTGGACGTGATGTTATACGTCGTGTTGGTCACGGTGTACGGCACGGCTCGCGCCTCGTCCGTCAAGTCCACGGTAATGGTCGTGGACTTGTCTCCGCCCTTGACATGCGCATGGTCGGTAGCCGAATCATCAACGGCCACGTGCAGTTCGTCGGCGCTGCCGGAAGGATTCGCGATCCATTGCGAAACGTCCACGTCGATGGATTTCTTATCGATCGTCGCGGAAGATGGCACACGGTAGTCGTATGCTGTCGGCGGTTCGATGGTGGCGTTGTCGTCCACGTTCACCGTCAATGTCGCGGTGTCGGACAATCCTGCCTTGTCTTTGACCGTATACACCACGTAATAGGTGCCCGCCTGCTGAGGAGTGGTGAAGGCGAGCGCATTGTCCGCCACGGTCACATTGCTGATGTCTTGCGATTCGACGTTTTCGCTGACGGCCAGGTCGGTGTTGTCTCCGGAGATGTCGTTTTGCGCCACGGGCACGGTTGCTGCGGTGTTGGGGCGCAATGTGATTTCGTCGTCGCGCGCGTATACGCCCGAGTCGGTGCCGGATGTGAATACGCCTACGCGGATTTGCGCTTGGGATCGTTGGCCGGTCCAGTCTTCGACGGCGTATGAGAAGGTGTCCGTTCCTGTGGAGTCGGCATAGGCTTCGTATACCAGGTAGGTGGCGCCGACTTCGCTGATGCGTCCGAGTGTCGGCGCCTTGTTGCCGAGACCGAGCAGCTGCACGTCGTCGCCGTCGGCGTCGATGCCGGTCAAGGTGATCGGGATCTGGACTTTTTGGCCGGCCGCGACTTGCGCCTCGACGTCGGATGGTGTTGGCGCAGCCTTGTTGGAAGCGTCTTTTTGATGCACGTTGATGGTGATTGTGGCGGATGCCGCGTTGCCGAGATTGTCTTTGACGGTGTACGTTACGGGGAAGGATCCGGTTTGGTTGGATGCTTGGTATCGTACGGTGTTGCCTGATACGAATACGAGTCCTTTGAACGTGTTTTTGTCGTATTGCAGGTCGTTTTGCAGGCTTACCGTGGTGCCGTCGGAGTAGGTCACGTGGTCGAGCACGTCGATGGAGACGATGCCGTCGGTGCGTACCTGCGTGGTGATGTTGTCGGCTTTCGGCACGGAGTTGGAGGTGGTCAGTGCCGGTGGCTGCAGCACGATCACGCCGGTTGACGTGCCTGCCGCGTTGGCGACGCTGTATTTGATCTGCACGGGCTCGGTCGGTACCTGCCGTGCGGTGATGTAGACGCGCTTGTTGCCTACGACGCCGGTTTTGATGCCGCTCGCCGCATCGGCGGTCACGCTGGTCACGGATAGCACACCACCCATCGGGTCGACGTCGTTAGACAGTGGTTCCACGATTGCGGTGTTGTCGGCGCCGAGCAGTGCCACGTCGTTGGCTGCGATGGGCTTGGCGGAGTCTCCGGTCACCGCCTGCACTTCGATGCGGGCCAGGCCGGTCGAGGGGATGGATCCTTGTGTGATGGTGTAGGGCACGTAGTAGGTGCCGGGGTTGGATGCGCTGAAGGTGAACGACATATCGGTGGCGTTCATGGTGGTGGATGCGCCGGATGGGGTTTCCACGGCGGTCAGCTGCGCGGGTTCGGCCGAGGTGCCATGCACGTATTGTTTGAGCGCGATGGTGGTGCGGGTGTCTGGCGTGGTCTGCTTGACGGCCGGATCGATCACCGCGGCCAGCGTGTTGGCCGGTTTCACTGAGAAATACACCATGCCGGTGCCGGTCTGCTGGCCGTCGGAAACGGTCACTTCGATGCCGGCGCGTCCGGAAGACATGGATCCCGCGTTGAACACGAGCTGCCCGTCGGCTCGCGTGGAAACGGTCACCTGGTCGGTGTTCTGCGGGGTTGCGGATACGAGGGTGAGCGGGTCTCCGTCGGGATCGGAGAAGCTGCCCAGCGCGTTGGTGGTGTAGGTCGCTCCTTGTTCCACGTCGATTTCCGGTGGCGTATCGGTTTGCTGGGGCGCGTTGTCGTCCCCGCCTACCAGTGTGAGGCTTACGTTGGCGTTGGAGGTTTGCCCGCGTCCGTCGGAGATTTCATAGCTGAACGATACGGATCCTTCGGATGCCGCGGAAGCGTCGAGCTGCAGATATCGTCCGTCGTATACGGGGGAAACGCTGATGTTGGCGCCGTCGGGGGCGCTTACCGAGGTGATGCGCAGTACGGAGCAGTCGGTCTGTTCGTCGTTGCGGAGCACGTCGAGGATCTGCTGCGATCCTGTTCTCGCGCCGAACGAATCATCTTCGGCTTTGATCTGGCCGGATTGCGACGAGCAGGTCTTGCTGAAATTATGCTGGTTGTTGGCGCTGTCGTTGTTCTGTTCCTGTTGCTTCGACTGTTTGGTTTCCACCTTGTTCCATTGGATTTTGATGACTTTGGTGGATTCCTGCGGATTCCAGACGTTGCCGTTGACCACGTCGTTGAGTATGACCAGACGATGGTTGGTGCGGAATATCAGTTCCGAAGTGGCGTTGATGTTGGTCAGGGTGTCGAATGTCATGTCCGAACTGTCGACGGAGCATACTTTGGCGTAATTGTTGGCTTTCTGCGCCCATGCGGCGAATACGCATCCGCCTGTGGATACCGGCTGGGCGGGCTCGCCCTTGCCGGAATTCGTTGTTTCCGCGGTCTTTTTGGTGTTGAGATCCACCGTTGCGAGCCCGCGCGGCGTCGCCACGGCCACCCATCCGTTTTGCTTGCCGTCCGTGGAAGGGGCCTGCAAGGTCATGCTGCCCTGCAGATTGATGGCTGCGCTTCCCTGCGGCCAATACACGGTGCCTTTTGCCGCCACGACCGGGGTTTCGCCGATGACGGTGAACGATTCGGCATGCGGTGCGCCTCCTATCGTGCCAACTTGCTCGCGCGTGTCTTGCGGCCCTTTGATGCTCAGCACCGCGCCATCGGAAGTTCGGTATCCGTATACGGTTCCGTCATGCGTCACCGCGATTTTTCCGCCGGATCCCAGTTTCATGTTCGGCTTGTCGGTGGTGGGGTTGACGGATTTCACATCGGCAGCGGATCCCACCCACACATTGCCGGTTTTGGTGTTGATGAACGCTGCGGTATGGCCTCCGATAATGGTTTCGATATCCGTTTTGATGGCGGTGTTGCCGGTTTCGCTAATGGTGGAAGCCGCGATATTGCTGGCTTTGGTGCCTTCGGAGATCACTGTGTCGCCATCATGCTGTGCCACGTCGAAACGGGAGGCTGCGGATGAGACTCCGGCGTCCACATCCTTGTTCTTCGCATTGAATCGTGCGGCTTTGCGGTCCTTCAGCGACGTGATCCACACGGTGCCGTCGTCAAGTTGCACATGCCGTTGCGTCACCGAACTGACGATGAACGCGCCTGCGATGATACCCAGCAGCAGAAGCAGCATGACGATCGGCGTGATCCACCGTCTGCTTCCCGACGGCAACAGCAGTTTGCGCATCATCGATCCGAAGCGCAATTGACGTTCGTGCGATTGTGCCGGCTGATCGGCTGCGTTCTTGCGTTTGTCCATTTTCGGTTCTTCCTTGAGTGTTCCGATGGTCGTTGTGTTCGTTCCGGACATCGCCTGCGATGGAATAATGCCGTCGGCCGACCCTGTTGGGAAGTGCTGTGATGCTTATGGTTTGGCCGCGCACGCGATCGCAGGATTCTGCGACATCTGCCGGTCCGCTCGGATGAGGCTCACCTGGATGCAGGTCTGCGAGCCGTCGGCGGGTTTGATGCTGATGTGCGTGTCGGTGGTGGTGGTTCCTTGGGCGTTCGGGTCTACTCCTGCATCGCCTACCAGCGACCATGCGTACGAATCGCCGTCCTGAGGGTCGGGGTTCACCCATGTGAACTGCACGCTGCTGCCATCGGCGGAATATGAGCCGGCCAGATTCTCGACACTGGGCACGCTACTTGTGGTGATGGCCGAATCAGGCGAATCGTTGTCCTGATCGTGCGTTCCCGGATTCTCGATCTGCACGCTGCTATTGTCGGAAGCCGAATCCATATTCGGCAAGATCACATACGCGAACACCAACGCGACGGCCGTGATCGCGGCAACCGCCGAAACGACGATCGCAAGAGGCTTGGCCCAAGTGCTGCGCTGCTTTGGGACGGTCGGTGAAACCTGAATGTTCGCCTGGGACTGTGCGTACAGATTTTGCGGGAACGGCGGTTCGCCTTCGACCGTGGTCGGCGTGGCATGGCCATACAATTCCTGCTGCGCACGCTGCATGTCACGCGCGAAATCATATGCGGAATAATACCGGTCTTCCGGCGTTTTATTCAACGCCTTGCGCAAGATCCGCTCCACTTGCGGGGGAATATCCGGCCTATTGAGCTTAGGGAGCGGATCGGTGAGAATGATGTTTCTCAGCAGAGCACCGCGTTCTTTGCCCCTGGTCGAGCCGAGGGCCGCGGAATAGCCGTATTCATATGGCGACTGGCCCGTCAGCATGGCGAACAGCGTTGCTCCCAGCGAATAAATATCGGAGGATTCGTTGCCTCCGCCGTTCTTTGCAAGCACTTCCGGCGGAGCCCACGCGATGGTGTAGCCGATGCCGGGACGCCCGTAGATCGTTCCCGCGATGCCGAAATCGGAAAGCATGGGCATGCCATGCGTGTTGATGAGAATATTGCTGGGCTTGATGTCGCGGTGGATGATGCCTTCGCGGTGCGCCGTGGAAAGGGCGCTCGCCAGATTGATGCCGACGGTGAGCATCTGGTCTGCGTTGAGCCTGTTGGATTCCAGGAAGGTCTTGTAATTGCCTCCCGGAGCGTATTCGAACACGGTGTAGCCGTTGCCCGTGGTGGTGACGCCGCTTTCGTACACCGAAAGAATGTAGGGATGCGAGGAGATCCTGCCCATGAAGTTCGCTTCGGAACGGAACCGCGCCGCCGCGCGTGGATCGAGCGTTCCCTTGCTGACCTTGATGGCCACTTGTCGGCTGGGGGAAAGCTGCTGGTACAAATACACGTTCGCTTCGGAACCTGAACCCAACTTTTGGGCGAATGTATACCCAGGGATTTGAGGGGGAATGCCGTTCATGGCTTCCATATGCTCTCTTTCCTCGTGGTGCGTATGCTTTTCGGCCGCTCTCTCTGGATCCTATCCTAACTGAAGACCAACCCAGAAACCTATCAGCAAGGGGTCAAAATGTCCATATACAAAGACGGGCATCTGAGACATGTTGTGGCTGAATAATAGAAGTCGTAGTGATAGAAAGAACGTGCGAACCTTAAGAGACGGCCTTCGTGGCGACGATGAGGGTACATACATTCAGTTGCTGGATGACGGGCATCTGGCTCAAATGGAAATGACCATTGATGTGTTGTCGGCGTTGCTGCAGATGCCACGAAGGAGTGGTTGCACCGCAGATTGTGTTGGATAAAGGTTGGCTTCGAGACAACTTTGCAGGTTCCGGATTTGTCAGGTAAAGGAGGACGAGACTAGTAGTGTTGGGAGGCATGATGAATTTGGAAGACCTTGGCCGCGTCACGTTGGTTGCGGGCGCGCCGAGCAGTGGAAAAACCGAGTTTGCGCTGGGCATGCTGGTTGCCGCAATGAGGCGGTATGGTGACGGGAATGCCGTGATGACGGTGTCTGGCAGGCAGATCGCCGATGCGTTGGGCGATCGGGCGATCCGCGAATTGTCGGCCGTGTCGCAGGCGCGACCGGTCACTACGTTGCCTGCCGTCGCATTCCGTCTGCTGACGGCCGTGAGATCAAGTCAAGGCGAACCGTTGCCGAAACTGTTGAACGGTGCGGAACAGGATGTGATCATCCGCAAGGTACTGGCTTCGCATGTGGAGCATAGGCAACATGGCGACGATTGCGCCACCTGCGATCTGCTGCGCACCTATTTCGCGGTTTCCGAATGGTCAGGACTGGTGGCCGACGATTCCACCGACGCATTCGCCAACCAATTGCGCGACATGCTCGCACGCATGAACGAGATTGGCGCGAAACCGCAGTTCGAAGACATGCTGATCGCCCGTGCGGCCAGCAGGGACGGCATGCTTGACGAACGTCGCGAACGCCTGCGCACTCAATGGCGTCTCGCCTTCGCCTTGCGTGAGGAATACAATGAGGCGATCCGTTCGTCTTATCCTGGCGAATATCGTCTCGACGCGTCGCAGCTGATGATCGACGCCACCGAAGCCGTGTCTGGCATACAGGAAGCCGATATTGCGAACATGCTGATCGTTGACGATTTTCAAGATACGACGTTGGCTGGTTTCGCACTGCTTGAAGCCCTGCATGAACGCGGGGTGCGCCTGCTGTTGGTTGGCAATCCCGACGAAGCCGTGCAGACGTTCCGAGGATCATATCCGGAATATCTGTTCAACCAGGCGCAGACGCGCATGGGAGCGAGGCTTGAACGCATCGAAGGTCTGCAAACGGCGCACGAAGGCGATACCGCGCAAACCGTGTCGAACCAGCAAGGCGTGCATGGCGACTATCGCACGCTTGTCGCGACGCGAGTGAGCCTGTCGATCGCAAGCACGGAGTCGACGGACGTGCCTCTGCCCGATCGTCCCGGCAAAATGAGCGATATGCCAGGCGCGATGCCCATCGAAACGTTGCCGGCCGACGATACGGGCGCTCGTGTCACGCCGGCCGACGGCAGTGTGGAAACGGCCTTGTACCGTTCCTCTTCCGAAGAGCTCGACGACGTGGTGTGGAAGATCAAAACTGAGCATTTGCAACGTTCCCGTGTATGGAACGACATGGCCGTGATCGCGCACGACAATGCCACCGTGCGCGCATTCGGCGAGCGGTTGCGCGCTGACGGCGTTCCCGTGCGCTATTCCAGCGTGACCCGGCCGTTGAAGGATGAGCCGTTCGTGCAGGGTCTGTTCGCGTTGATCGAGTTGGCCGAATTGAAAAACCAGACGATCGCGGCTTCGACCATGGACCTGCAGACCGCCGGATCCTATATTCGTTCGCGCGTGGCGCTGATTATGGGATCTCCGCTGATTACGGTCGGTGGTGATCAACGGCATGAGGGGCGTCCGGCCCGTCTCGCATCCATCGAATCCGCGATGAACGCGTTGGTTTCGCTCGCTTCGATTGTGGAAAGCAAGGCTGCGAACCATGATGAGGATGCTGCCGAAGAATACGACGAAGATGATTTCGAAGATGATGAGGATGCGGCGGACGCTGCCGTCGAACAACAGGCGTTGCTCCCTCGTTTGATGGAAGATTGGCGCGATTATATGACGGACTATCATGCGATTCGCGCCGATGGCGAGCATGATAGTGAGCATGAAGACGAGCATGAAGGCGATTTCGCGCTGAGTATGGAAGCGCTGTACGTGCTTCTTATGGAGGGCAATACTGATCGCGTGGTCGATGCGATCGCCTCCGTGCTGGGCGCGGATCCGCAGATCAAGGCGTTCGCATCATTGTGGAAGGTTCTTGACAAAACATGCGAGTCGGAAGTCAAACTGGTTTCGCGTGAACCGCAATATGTGTTGGATTGCGCATGGAGGGCCTGCGGCAAGGCGGAAGTCTGGCAGCGTGTGGCGCTGGAGCATTCGGCTGCCGGCCGTGCCGCGAATGATCGGCTTGACGCGGCGATGCGTTTGTTCAACTATGCTTCAGGCGGCGAGTCAAGCGGGGAATTCGCGGTACACACCATCGAGGCGTTCATCGAACAGGTGCGTTTGCTGACCATTGAGGCGGATTCGCTGGCGCATACCGCGCCCATTGATCAGGCGGTGACCCTGACGACTCCCGCAGGAGCGGCGGGAAAGCGCTGGAATCTGGTTTTTCTGCCGGCTTTGCAGCAGGGGCAGTGGCCGAATCTCACACCACGCAACACGTTGTTCGGCGGTGAGGAACTGGCCGATGTGATGCTGCACGGCGTATTGTCCGACACGATCGTCACTCCGGCGGGCAGGCAGGACGCGCAACTGGCGTCGGTGCTCGCCTCCGAGCAGAAGAGCCTGTTGGTGGCGTTGACCCGTGCCAGCGAGCGTGTGGTGGTGAGCGCCGTGCTGAATGACGACAATGTGCCTTCGGATTTTCTATACGGATATATGCCGGAGTGCTTCGACCGCGATCGCGACGCCGATATGGAACGGCGAGAATATGCGTCGGTCGGCGGCCAAGGCGATTACGCGGGGCTGGAAACCGATCCCCGTGGTCTGGTCGCGGCCGCCCGAAGCGTGCTTGCGTCGGAACCTGAGGACAGCCCGAAGGCGCGTGATGCCGCGGAAGCGTTGGCATTGCTGGCTTCGCATGGTGTTACGGCGGCCGACCCTGACCGTTGGCCGTTTATGGGGGAGACGGTCGAGGCCACCATGCGGAAGATCGCGGCCGTCATGCGGACGGGCATGAGCGACACGTCGGAAAGCTCGACGTCGGGCCGAAACGGTAAATCGCGGCGATCCGACGTGGTGACTTTGTCTCCTTCTGCGGTAGACAATCTGTGGGCGTGCCCGGTGTGTTGGATGTTGGAAAACCGCTTCTCCGGCCCGCGCATGGGCAGCGTCGCCACGAGTTTCGGCTCGCTGATCCACAAGGTGGCGCAACAGGCCACCGAAGCCGGACTTGATATGCCGGAACACCATACCGCCATCAGCGACGTGGACAATATCAATGCGATCACCGAATGGATGTATGCCGAATACAAGCGTCTATGCGGCGATTTCAACGCCATTGCCGATCCCGCGCAACGGTATCAGGCGTTGAAGAAAGATGAGCAGGCGCAGGAGGCGTTGCGTAACATCGCCACGTATTTCGTGCAATCGAATCATGGTGATTATCCGATTAAAAATAATGATGCATTCAGCGTTGGAAAACTTACGAAAGCCGAACCTGAGCTGAAATTTACCGCAAAATTCGATTTCGACGATATTCTCGACGCCTACAATGCGATGGACGGCGTTCACGCGATTTCACGGAACGAATTGATCGCCATTATGGGAGCGTTGGTCGGAGGATGGCCGGAAACCGGCATGAGCGAGTATCTCACCGTGCGTTTGACCGGCAGGATCGACCGTTTGGAACGGCGTGAAATGGCGGATGGCACGCAGCAGGTGCGTCTGATCGACTACAAAACCGGTGTCAGTCCGACCGGCGAAGGCCTGTTCAACGATCTGCAGCTCGTCTGCTATCAGCTGGGACTCGTATTCCCCGAGGAAAGCGGCATGCGCGGGGCGCAGGCGGTGGCGAACGCGCCGAACATCACGCAAAGCGCGCTATTCCATGTAGCCAAGCACGCATACCCTGCGCCGTATGGCGACACCGCCGCCGAATCGCATATGCAGCAGGCGCTGTTCGCCAATGGAAGTCTCAATACCGGCGAATTCATACCGCGCTATTACGTCAAAAAACTCGACAAGGATTTCCACGACGGACTCGATGACATGCTTCCTCCGTTGGAAGTGAGCGACGAGCATTGGAATGAGTTCCTTGGCTTACGCGGCACGATGGCGGTATGGTCCCTCACCATGATCGCGAGGGTCTTCTATGCGGCCGCGGCCAGCAGGGCGAACGAAATCACCGCAAGACCGACGACGGAACATGTGAGATACTGCAGAAACACTACGATCTGCCCGGCCTGTGCGGGCGAACAGAACACCGTATTCGAAAGGAGAACGGCATGAGCGGAACCATGAAGTTCACCGACAGTCCTGAGCAGGCTGCCGTCGTCCAAGCGCCCTCGTATGCGGATGTGGTGGTGGTGGCCGGCGCTGGATCCGGCAAAACCTACACGATGACCAGACGCATCATCACGCTGATCGAACAGGGGGTGAGCCCCGAAAAGATCCTCGGACTGACCTTCACGCGCAAAGCGGCCTCGGAACTATTGTCTCGAGTGTCTGCGGCCGTGACTCGCGACCAGCGCGAACGCGGCCTGAAATCAGCGAACATGACGTTCCTCAAACCGGAAGTCTCCACGTACGACGCTTTCTTCCAATCCATCGTGCGCCAATATGGACTGCTTGTCGGCTTTGACCAGAACACGCAGCCATTGAGCGAAGCAGGTGCCATGCAGCTCATCCACACCGTGCTTGACAGGCATATGGATGATCTTATGGCGTTCGACGGCGATCTGAAATCGTTCAACACCATAGCGGGCAACGTGTTCGCCCTGTCCAACGCCATTTCCGGCGCCATGATCGGCGGCGACTGCACCAGCTTCGACGAAGCCGTGCAACGCGTGCGCGACTGGGATGAGGCGTTCGTCGAACAGATCGCCAAGGCGCTTGACGGCGAAACCGTGCCAACGGAAGAGCCGAAATCGCCAAAGCTGCCGAAACGACTGAAAAAGGATTCCGACGCGGACTACGAAAAGAAACTGGAGAAATACCGCGAACTCGGGCACGACATGTGCGTGTTCAACAGCGCGCAACTCGCATTCGTCGCCAAGCAACGCGACCTGCTGCTCGATCTTGTGCTTGACTATCATGCCGAAAAACGCGCCTGCAATATGGCGGAATTCAGCGATTTCACCATCGCGGCATTCCAGCTTGTCTCCCGATTCCCGTCCATCGGAGCGGCCTACCGCAAACGCTATTCGCATGTGCTCCTCGACGAATACCAAGACACGTCCACCACGCAGGCGGCACTGCTGAGCGCGCTGTTCCACGTGGACGACACGCATCGCAGCGCGGTCAACGCGGTCGGCGACCCCTTCCAATCGATCTACGCATGGCGAGGGGCGAGCCCTGGCGCATTCCGCATGCTGCAACACGATTTCGGCATGGACGCCACCAGCAGGCCATTCGCATTGACCGTGACGCGGCGCAACTCACGCATGGTGCTCGAAGCGGCGAACAATCTCACCAAACCGCTCCGCTTGCCTGCCAGACGCCTCAGCAGCTCGCTGATGCGCGAAGTCGACGTTCCGGCGCTCGTCAATACCGACGAAGCCCCCGAAGGAACGGTGGGCGTGCTTGCGTTCGACACGTTCGGGCAGGAGGTCGACGCGGTCGTGCGCTTCGCCAAACATGCGATCGCCCTGCACACGCCTTCCTCGCGCGACCTCGACAATGGCATGAAAGACAATCGTCCGCACGTGGCGGTGCTGTTCCGTTCCAAAGGAATCATGTCGCAATTCGCGGAAGCGCTCGAACGCGCAGGCCTGACCACGCTGGTAGTGGGGCGGTCGGCGTTGCTGGAACGCCCGGCGGTGCAGGACGTGTTCGCTTTGCTACGCGTCGTCAGCGATCATACCGACAGTGCGGCGCTTATGCGATTGCTGGCCACGCCGCGATTCTCCATCAGCGCCAACGATCTGCAGTCGCTCGCCGATACCGCGGAACAGGTGAACACGATGTGCCGGTATCGTGCGCTTGTTTCAGCTGGAATCGTGCAGGAGCAATCCAACAAGGAAGAAAAACCGGAAAATCTGGGAATTTATGGAGTAACTCCCAAGTTGGGTCCTTCCGATGCTGAAATCCATGCCATCGTACGTGAATATCGAGATCAAGTGCCGAATGCGGTTTTCCTTGTGGACCTCATGTTGCGTGACGATCTCGCGGAACTCATTGACGGCAGGGTGAGTCGTGAAGGGACGAAGGAAGTGCTTCGCGCCGCGGATGCGATCCGTCAGGTGCAGCGCATGCTTGGCCACCCGTTGCCGGAAGTGGTTCGTGAGGCCATCGTCGCATTGAATCTCGATATCGACATGCAGCTGGCCGAGCATATGCGCGGCGGTCAGGCCGATGCCACGCTCGCCGCATCCCGGGTGGCGCTCGCCAAATCGCCGATCGATGCGTTGCTGAAGCTCGTCGACACGTATATGCAGGAGATCGCGTCGCAGGGAACGCCGAGCCTGCGCGCGTTCATCTCATGGGCGGATTCGCTGCGCGACGCACGCGAGGAGAACGCGGTGGCTCCCGATGTGCCTGTCGACGTGGTGCTGATGACCGTACACCAGTCGAAGGGCCTTGAATGGGATGCCGTGGCCGTGGTCGGCATGACCGATGGCGGATTCCCCACCAACAAGGGCAGCGATCTGCGTGTGGTCGTTGATGAAGAGCATCTCAACGGTTTCCAGGATGGCGTGTGGACGCCGCCCGAATATCATGAGACCGCCAAAACGTGGCTGACCGATCCTGCTGCGGTGCCGGTTCCGGTGCGTGTGGACGCCGATATTCTGCCGCGATTCCCCCATGACGCGCTTGTGGGTGGAAATCCGTTGGAAGCGTTGGAAATGCTGGAGGATGCGGAAATCATTGACGACGAAGTGTTCGGCACCTTGCGGAATATGAGCGTCGATGACATGGAAGGTATTGATCCGGACGGACTGTATTTGACGCAAATCGAGGAGTATGGCCGTCGGTTGCATGCCGACGAGCGTCGCCTCGCGTATGTGGCGTTGACTCGCGCCCGTCATGAGGCGCTGCTCACCTGCAGCGCAACGAATGCGGAAAGCCGTGATCCGCGTGCCGTGGGCGATCGCAAACGTGTGTCCAAACCGTCGAATTTCCTAGTGGAAGTGCGCGATTCCATGCTCAATATCGTTTCCAGAGCGGCTGAGCCGAGCAACCTAGCCGATATTGCGGAAGTTGAGGATGTCGATTCCTCCGAAAACGGCATGACCAGTCTGCATTCGATCGATGCGCCGTTGCCGGATGGATTTTTTGTGGGCGAGCATGCCCGCGATTTTGAAGATGCGGTGGTCGGCGACGCTTGGCATGCGCCGCTCGAGCCGTCGGAAGGCAACCAGTTCCTGCCATGGCCGTGCGAGTTGAGCGATGAGACCCTGCAGACGTTGCGTTTGTCTGCGTTGCAGGTGGATTCGGCGATGAACAATGCTGGCGGGCAGACTGATGGGCGGGCTGGCGAACGGGCCAGCGGGCAAGTTGGCGAGCCTGTCGGTGGCGAAGGTGCTGGGCGTTGCGAAAATACGGGTGCTTCGCTGCTGCGATGCGCGCAATTGCTGGTGGCCGACAGCAATCTCATGCCTGACATGCTTGGAGAGGCGTCGCAGGATGCGTTCGACAGCGCGGTGCGTGCGAAGGGCGAGAGGATTCTTGCGTCAGGTCGTCAGAACGTCACCTCGCTGCAGGCGCGCGCAGGCATGATGGACGAGCGTGGCGCCCGCACTTACTGGCGTGGGCTGGTGCGTCCGATACCGAACGTAGCGTCTCCGGCCGCGCAACTGGGCACGCAGTTCCATGCTTGGGCGGAACGGTTCATCATGGCCGATGCGAATGATGCCGGCATTGGCGTTGGCGCGAGCGGCAATGGCGGTACTCGCGTAGCTGAATCGCGATTGGCGATGCTTGCCGAGCTGCGACGCAACAATGCGGCGCAATCGCAAGACAATCAAGACGATAATGGGGCAGACAATAACGGGATATTCGATTGGCAACAGCGTCTCGCAACGTCGACATGGGCACGGCGCAAGCCCGCGTGGGCGGAACGGCAAATCGTCGTCAACGTGCCGCAATTGGGCACCATCGTCAACGGCAAGCTCGACGCGGTGTTCTTCGGGGGTCTCGATGGGGTGGATCGGTCGAAACAATATACTATTGTCGATTGGAAAACTGGAAAAAAACCTCGCAAAAAAGAGGAAATTCAGAAAAAATTAGCACAGTTGGATATGTATCGTATCTTGCTGTCGGCAATGGAGGGTGTACCGCTTACCGCTATCGACGCCTGCCTCTACTATCTGAGTGAACCCATTGAGGGCGATCGACAGCTCAATGCCGCCGACAAAACAGAAGAAGAGATCCTTGCCGAGTTGAGCTACGGAATTCCGGAACAATCCGACAACGACTAGTGCTGGTGCGCCGAACGTGCGGCGCTTTCCAGCCTGCCCGTAGGGTAACGCACTATGGGCAGCGTTGTGGAGGAGCGCCGCTACCCTCGTGCAGCATGTGTGGGCGGGCACACGTGCCGGACGCAACGAAAGTTAAGGAGCGATAATCATGGCTGCCACCAGCGCAACCGAAATCCCGAAGTCGCCATATTCCGTACTGTTCTCCATTCCGGGAACCAAAGCGTTCTGTGCTTCCGGAGCCTTGGCGCGACTGCCGATGTCGATGATGAGCCTTGGCATTATCCTCGCACTCAACCATTTGTATGACAATTGGACGATCGCAGGCGTGATGAGCGCGGCATATGTGCTTTCCACGGCGGCGGTCACGCCACTGTACGCACGACTGTTCGACCGATTCGGCCAGCGCAAGGTCGGATCGGTAGTGCTTGTCGTGCAAATCATCGCCATGCTTGGCTTTGCGTTCGCGGCATTGGTGCGCGTGCCGATTCCACTGCTGTTCGCCTTGGCTGTGGTGATGGGGCTCACGCAATTCTCGTTCGGCGCGCTTGTGCGTACCCGTTGGACGTATGTGCTTGACCGTACCGGCAACGGCTCATTGCTGAACACTGCGTATGCATTGGAATCCGCCATCGATGAGATCGTATTCATTTTCGGACCGATTCTGGCCGCGTTCCTGGCGGCTTCCGTGCATCCCGTTTCGCAGTTGTTTGTGCCGACGATTGCGTGCGCGATCGGCGGCACGGTGTTCTTCGCATTGCGTGACACGCAACCGCCGGTAGTACGTGAAATCACTGTTGTTTCGGCATCTTCCGACGATGCGGACGTGCGATTGGCGGTTGACGGCAATACTGGAAATAATGGCGGCGCAAATTCCGTGCAACAAGACAAACAACAAGACAAACTGACCGTCGCGCAGTTGAAGTCGAATGACAATCGCAAGAAACGCAATGTGCTCACCTATGCGGGCGTGATTCCGCTTTTGATGGTATTCATCGTGTTCAACATGAGTTTCACCGCATTCGATACGTCGATGACGGCCGTTATGAAAGCGTTGCATCTTGATTCCCTGCTTGGTGTGCAGCTTGCGATGTTGGCGGTCGGCTCGTGCATAGGCGCGCTGGTTTTCGGCACGCGCGAGCTGAAGGGCTCCCGCTGGCGCCATATGATCACGTTCCTCGCGATCATAACGGTAGGCTTCTTCATCATTCACATGTGCCAAGGCAATCTGATTATGATGGGAGTGTTTGAAATCCTTACGGGTCTTACCGTTTCGTCGGTGTTCGCTTCGGGCAATCTCGTTATGAAGGAGACCGTGCCGGAGGAATCGCTGACCGAAGGCCTCGCGTGGGTGAGCACCGCGGGAACCATCGGCGCGTCATTCGGTTCGATGACCACGGGAATCATGCTCGACCATTTCAGCCCAGACATAAGTCTGATGCTGCCATGGATTTTCGTGCTCGCTTCGATTCCGTTCGCCTTGATCGGCTGGGCGGTGACGCGTCGAAGCGTCTCTTTACATTCGTAAATGGAACATTCCTCAGTAGAATGAGTGAGACTGATTTGAAATGCTGTTCGTACGCTCGTACGTGCGACATGCTTGAAGGAGCTGCAATGATCAAGGTTTCTGTAGTTGGCGCCAAAGGACGTATGGGTTCCCATGTGGTCGATGCCGTGAACAACGCGGCCGACACCGAATTGGCGCTCGCGCTTGACGCCGGCGACGACCTCACCCAAATCACCCCCGGCAACACTGACGTGGTGGTGGAGTTCACCGTGCCGAGCGTGTCTCTTGACAATGTGCTCGCACTCGTGGCGCAAGGTGTCGACGTGGTGGTGGGTACCACCGGCTGGACCGACGAGAAGCTCGATCAGGTGCGTGCCGCGCTCGCTGCCACGCCTCGCGAGGGCCAGAGTGTGTTCATTGCGCCGAATTTCGCCATTTCCGCCGTGCTCGCCGACTATTTCGCCAAGGTTGCGGCTCCGTACTTCGAATCCGCTGAAGTGATCGAGCTGCATCACCCGAACAAGGTGGATGCTCCGTCCGGCACCGCATTCCACACCGCGCAGGGCATCGCCGCAGCCCGCAAGGCCGCAGGTCTTGGCCCTGTGCCGGATGCCACCGAAACCGATGGCGGCTCCCGTGGCCAGGTGGTTGACGGCATTCACGTGCACGCCGTACGTCTGCGCGGTCTTAACGCCCATGAGGAGGCCCTGTTCGGTAATGACGGCGAGCAGCTGACCATTCGTGCCGACAGCTTCGACCGCATCTCCTTCATGCCGGGCGTGCTGCTGGCCGTGCGCAAGGTCTCCACCGGCGCATACCCAGGCGTGACCGTCGGCCTCGACAACTTCCTCGACCTGTAAATCTACCTCGTAAATCTATGGGGTCTGGAACTTTTCCGGTCTGATCATACAATCCCCGATTTGGCGGCGATGGTGAGTTTTCGCTTGCTGGATCGGGGATTGACATGTTTTGCGGTCTACGATTTCACGAGGCGTGCTATGGCCGCGCTTGCCTCGGCGATTTTCGCTTCGGAAACTTCCCCGCCCTCTTCGATGGCTTCTTTGACACAGTGGTTGAGATGATCGTCGACGAGCAGCAGCGCTACCGATTTCAACGCACTGTTCACGGCTGATATCTGCGTCAGGATGTCGATGCAGTATTCGCCGTTTTCCGTCATTTGGCGTATGCCTCGCACTTGCCCTTCAATGCGGTTGAGGCGCGCGATGATTTTCTTCTGGTCGTCCGCGTATCCGTGATGGGTTGCGTTCATGATGCTGCTCCTCGTAACGCTGAAATCTTGATCTTACCGCTGAAGATACCGCTTTTCTCTTGCAAATATACCCTATAGGGGTATATTGTGATGATAGTCATTGAGACGTGAACGTGAATAAGGTTGGTGAGAATATGCAGGCTTTGATTGCCGTCATTGTCGCGTTCATTGTGACGGCAGCCGTGTTATGGTTCTTCTTCGCGCCGCGCAAAGCATTTCGCGCTCGTGTCGATAACGGCGTGCAAGAGGCGGTTGTCGAAGTCAAAGGTGGGTATAGTCCGGCAATCATCGAAGCTGAGGCCGGTTTGCCATTGCGATTGATATTCGATCGCAAAGAAGACGGTGAATGCTCGTCGCACGTGGTGTTCTCCGATTTCGGTGTCGACCTGGCATTGCCCGCTTTCCGCACAACGACATTGACGCTTCACCCTAACGAACCGGGGGAGTACGGTTTCGCATGTGGCATGAACATGCTGCATGGCACATTACGGGTGGTGCCGGGAAAACATCATGCCGCAATGCCGAAAGAACATTCGGAATCGGAAGAGAGCACGAATACTGCTGAATCTCACGTTCATATGCAATCGCAACAAACTGTTGTTGATGAAAAATCGTATGAATCCGCTGAATCTTCCAATATTTCTTCAGATTCTTCTGATTCGTCAAACGATTCTTCCGAATCTCGTGAGATGCGAACGCTGATTGCGCGTCTTATTGTGTCAGCCATCGTTACGATTCCAGTATTCGGTTCGACGATGTTGATGCTGTATCCGATGCCGAATTGGGTGCAATTTGTGTTGATGCTGCCGGTGATGTGCTATGCCGCATTACCGATTTTCCGCAGTGGTTTCGCGGCGATTATTCACCGTTCGCCGGAAATGAATGCGCTGGTCAGTCTGGGTACCGTATGTGCGTTTGCCTACTCGTGCGTGGTCACGTTTATTCCGCAGATTCTGCCTGAGAATGCTCGCGAACCGTATTTTGAAGCGGTTGGTGTGGTTATTACGCTGATGCTGGTCGGCCAATTGCTTGAAGCGCGCGCTCGTGTCGGTACTGGAGAGGCCATGCGCGCGTTGGCGGGATTGCAGCCGAAAAACGCTCGCGTGGTACGAGGTGAAATTGAAGAGGAAATTCCGGTCGAGCAGGTGGCGGTCGGAGATATTATTGCGATTCGCCCCGGCGAACAACTTCCTGTTGACGGTGTGGTTATTGCTGGTTCGTCGGCTGTTGACGAATCCATGATTACCGGCGAATCCATGCCTGTGGTGAAGCAGGCCGGCAGTTCCGTGACCGGTGCCACCATCAATGGCACTGGATCGCTGCGGTATCGTGCCACGAAAGTCGGCAAAGACACGGTGCTCGCGCAGATTATCGGATTGGTGCAATCCGCGCAAAGTTCAAAAGCGCCGGTACAGCGCATGGCGGATAAGATTTCAGGCATTTTCGTGCCGATTGTGGTGCTGATCGCCGTATGGTCGTGCGCATTGTGGTTTGCGTTCGGACCGGAACCGCGCGTGGTGCATGCGCTGGTGGCGGCGGTTTCGGTGCTGCTGATCGCATGCCCGTGCGCGTTGGGTCTTGCCACGCCGCTTTCCGTAACGGTTTCGACTGGTCGTGCCGCGCAGATGGGCGTGCTGATCCGTTCCGCCGAAGCATTGGAAACCTGCGGCAAAATCAATGCCGTCGTGCTTGACAAAACAGGCACGATCACCGCTGGAAAGCCATCGTTGACCGACGTGTTTCCGCTTGGAAAATGGCGCAAAATGCCGGATGATCTGCTGGCGATTACCGCCAGTGCCGAACGGGATTCCGAACATCCTCTTGCCGCCGCGATTGTTGCGGGCGCGCAAGAGAGGCATCTTACGTTAGGCGAGACCACGCAATTCCGTGCGATTTCCGGTCGGGGCGTCACTGCGCACGTCGCGTTGCCGTTAATATCTGCAAATAATCCGACTGTTGCAGCTGACGAATCCTCTGCATCTTCCGTGACCTTCGAATCATCCATATCTTCTCCCGAAACCGCAATGTACAACGTTGCGGTCGGCAATACCGATCTGATCGACGATCTTGACGTGGCCATGCCGAGTGTCGGCAACGAGGATCTTGACGACATTATCGCAACCATGGAACGGCTGTCGGCAGAGGGGAAAACGCCGATGCTCGCAGCAATCGACGGCGAGCTTGCGGGAATCGTGGCCGTTGCGGATACGGTGAAAGCCGATTCGCAACAGGCCATCGCAGCTTTGAAATCGCGTGGCGTCAACGTGGTGATGCTCACTGGAGACAACGAAACGACGGCGCGTGCCGTGGCAAATCAAGTTGGCGTCAGCAACGTGATCGCTGGAGTGCGACCGGAGAACAAGGCGGACGAAATCGCGAAACTGCAGGCGCAAGGCTATACGGTGGCAATGGTCGGCGATGGTATCAACGATGCTCCGGCGCTTGCCCGCGCGAATGTGGGATTCGCCATCGGTACCGGTACGGATGTGGCGATCCAATCCGCAGACGTGACATTGATGAATGGCTCGCTGATGGGTTTGGTGCATGCGCTCGACTTGACCCGCGCCACCATGCGCAATATCGCGCAGAATCTTGGATTTGCGCTCGGCTATAACAGCGTCGGCATTTCCATTGCGGCGGGCGTACTGTACCCGTTCACCGGCATGATGCTCAATCCGATGATCGCGGGCGCGGCCATGGCATTCTCGTCGCTATGCGTGGTGACGAATGCGAGCCGACTGCGCCTGTTCGATTCAGACAAGGCGGTGCGTGCCGCAAACAGGACGTATCAGGTTCGCCAGCCGAACCCGAACGATAATAATCACAACAACCATAGTCAGAAAGGATTCATCATGGGACTGTTCAGCGATCACAAGGCCAAGAAGGAAGGTATGCACGAGGGTATGGAAGGCATGGGCGGCGCGCATTCCTGCTGCGGCCACACTGCCGGCGCCGACCAGAGCGTGCTCGCCAAGGATCCGGTCTGCGGCATGAGCGTCGATCCGGCCGCCGCTGCAGCTACCCGCGAGTACAACGGCACCACCTACTACTTCTGCAACCCGGGCTGCGCTGACAGATTCAGCCAGAACCCGCAGGCCTACATCGGCTGAGACTAATCCCAAGACTTGCTTTGCCGGCAAAATATAACCGGTATGAAATGTTTTTGGGATGGCTCCACTAGTGGAGCCATCCCAAAAACATTCTTTGGCGTCATTGTTGCTATTGTCTGGTGAATCCGGAAAGTAGTCCGATGACTTCCTTTGTTCCGGGATTGGCGAATTCACGCCATTTGGATGTGCGTGCTCCAATGCGCACCAGTCCTTCGACCAATGTGGTAGCAGCGGCTACGCCATCAATCACCGGTATCTGCAGTGCCTGTTCCAAACGGTCGCACATTCCGGCCATTCCTGCGCATCCCAACACGATTGAATCCACATCGTATCGTTGTAACGTCTCCTGACATTCTGACAGTAGTGCTTCGTAGGCGACGTCCGGATGCTCATCGAGATCCAGTACAGGTACCTCACATGCCCGATAAGCTACGCACTGCCGTGAGAATCCGTATTCGTCAACCAAATCCTGAGCGCGCCCCAAGGTGCGTCCCAGCGTGGTGACGATTGCGAATGAGCGTCCGACTAATGTGGCCACATGGAAGGCTGCTTGTGCGATACCGATTACAGGTCCTTGGGCCAATTCTTGTGCCGCGCGCAATCCCGGATCGCCGAAACATGCCAATACATAGCCGTCGTATCCGTCAAGTTCGCCTTTGTGCACTTCATCCATCACACCGACTGCGGCAAGTGTTTCATCGCTATGCGATTCGATGGAAACAGGTCCCATGGAAGGACTGGTCGCCACGATTTCGACGTTATCGCCGGCCGCTGCACGCGCCGCCTGCTCGATGGTATGGGTCATAGACCATGTGGTGTTCGGATTGATGACTTTGATTTTCATGGTCACTCCGCATCGTTGCCGTCGTTCACTTCAGGATCATCGGCGGCCAGCATGACGATTTGCGGATGGTGGCGTTCCAGCAGAGTGAAAATCGCCAGGCCGAGTCCCGCACCGATGAACCAGCTGAAGTTCGACAATGCAGTCAGATCGATGATGCCCATCTGCTTGAGCGGACTTGGCAGTACTGCGCAGCAGATTGAAGGGATACCGGCGAACACCAAGGCCAGCACCGCGTTCAGATTGAAACCATTGTGGTACCAGTAGCGTCCTTTCGGATTCATGGTGAACAGGTCATCGATCGCGATACGCTGATGCGCCACGATGAAATAACCGGCTACGAGAATACCGAACAGAGGTCCGATCAGCGCACCCAGTAAATCAAGCGTGTAATGAATGGCCTGGTCGTTTGAATACCAATTCCAAGGGGTGATGATCACCGAGCCGACAGCGGCGATCATGCCGCCGGTTCGCCAGTTGATTTTCTGCGGATTGACATGGGAGAAATCGAAAGCGGGGGAAACGAAGTTCGCTACGATATTGATACCGACTGTTGCGGTTACGAAAGTGATGCCACCCAGAAGAATCGCAAACGGTGTGTCAATCTGTTCCACGGTTTTGATCGGATCGGTAATCAGCTCACCGAACACCGGTACGGTCGCAGAGGCACAGATGACAGTGAGTAGAGAGAACACGACAAAGTTCACCGGAAGACCCCAGAAGTTTCCCTTTTTGACGGCCTTGTAGGAGTTGCAGTAGCGGGAGAAATCACCGAAGTTGAGCATCGGACCGGAGAAATACGACACAACGAGTGCGATAGCCGTGATCATCACTGGAATGGATTCCATGAAGTTCAGAGGCTTTCCGCTGGATAGATTCAAGTCGATGGCTCCGAAGCCTCCCGCGCGAATCACCAGATAGATGGCGAGGATGAACATCACTGCGTATACCAGCGGACCGGCGCAATCGGTGAATTTGCGGATAGTGTCCATGCCTTTCCAGAAAACGCAAGCCTGTGCCACCCACAGGATTCCATATGAAATCCAGCCAAGCGCGGATAGACCGAGGAATGAATAGCCGGTTGCAAGTGCGTGCGCCCCGGGGATGAATTTCAGAAAGATGATGTTCAAGGATTCGGAAGCCAAATAGGTTTGCACGCCATACCAGGCCACTGCGATGATGCCGCGGATGATGGCTGGGATGTTCGCTCCCTTGACGCCGAAGACGGAGCGCATGGTTACTGGGAACGGCACGCCTGTGCGCTGGCTTGGCTTGGCCACGAGATTGACGAGCGCTTGCACGATGACAATGCCGACTATGAGCGCGAGGAACACTTGCCAGCTGGCGATACCAAGTGCGAATAGGCTGCCGGCGGTTACATATCCGCCCACGGAATGTACATCTGACATCCAGAATGCGAAGATGTTGTACCAAGACCAGGTTTGCTTTTTGAGCGGCGTGAGGTCTTTGTTGGCCAGGCGAGGATGGTATCCGTCATTGATGATGGTTTCCGAATCATTCGATGCGTCGCTGTCTGAACGTCCGTGGATTGGAGTACGACGCGTGTCTGAACTTGTCGTGAAGCCATTATCGATAATTGCTGTGGTCATCGTGGGCCTCCTTGCTGTCTAGCGCTGTTGAAATAAATGAGGTTGAATTGTCGATACCGTTATTAACGGAAATTTTTATTTCGATTTCTGGGAAATCTAGATTTCGGACTGATTGCCTATTGCGGATTTTGGAAATCGGTTCGTTACATTGAACGATTTTGGTTTGAAATGACAGGGAAAATGGATTTTTTTGTAATACCGACGAAATATGCAGACAGGTGGCAGGTGATGAAAATAAAATTTCAATCTCTGTGAAAGGGGTTGTGAATTCTTTTTTATGGTGGGGTAATGTCGGCCTGACAATAGAAAAAGGCCCGGAGGGATTCCGTGCATCCATTCTTCGGCGCGCTGTAATCGCTTCCATGATGAACGGATGCCTGAAAGCGGTTCCAGGGCCGATGCATATTGGGCATGCTGCCACAGTGCGCATGTCCAATATGCACTTACTGTTGAGTTGCTTTGCTGTATAGTTCCTTGGCAAGTTCTATAAGCTGTTTGTCTGAGCCTGCAGGACCTATCAGACATGCGCCGCACGGTAGTCCGTCTGCGGTCTGTAGCGGAATATTCACCGCGGGCAGTCCACCGATGCCCGCAATTGATGTCAGACGCAAAGTGTGAATACGCGCATCCTCAATGTTGGATATGTCGTCATCTGGCATGATTGTGGGAGCTGTCGATGATGCCGAGGGGATGAGCAGTACGTTGTTTCCAATAAGGTTGCGCACCATGGAGCGCGCCTGCTTCAGACGGTCGAGGCCATGTTCGTACTGTGATCGCGGAATATGCGAATCATGGTCGAACCGCATAGCGATTTCCAATGCAAGATCATCACGGTGTTCGCAGACCCATGAGCCGTTGTTGCTCCATGCCTCGAAACCGCGCACCACTTGGAAAATCGATAGGAGATTGTCAAGCATCATTGGGTCGAACTGTGCCTGACCGATGCCATCAAGCGTATTTATGTGGCCGCAGTCTATCGTTGTTTGCACGGCATCGCGGAAAAGCTCAAAGGCGTTACGGATATCAGGTGCCGTGCATCCATTGAGCTTATTGCTTATTAAAAGGGTGTGGGATATATTCGCTGTGTCTTTGTCCGGCATCAGCGCCTTGCCTACGAACGCCAGTGTCTGCGCATCGCGGGTCATCCAGCCTACGGTGTCGAAGGATTGTGACAGAGGATGTACCAAATCACAGCTGATGCGGCCATGCGTGGTGCGGAGGCCCCATAATCCCTGATATGAAGATGGAATGCGAATGGAACCGGCGGTATCGGTGCCTAATCCGATGTCGGCCTGTCCGCAGGCTACTGCTGAGGCGGGGCCGGATGACGAACCGCCGCTGATACGCCCCGGAGCTTTTGGATTCGGAGGTGTGCCGTAGTGCACATTTGTGCCCGCTAGGGAATATGCGAATTCGTCGGTTTGCGCGATTCCGGTCACTTCCGCGCCTGCGGCGAGCAACATTCTTACGGCGGGCGCAGACTGCTCGCAGGTGGGGGAAGTTCGCAGAAATGCCGGATTCCCTGCGCCAATGCGTTGCCCCTGCACCGCATACAGGTCTTTGACGGCCACGCGCATGCCGGAAAGAGGTCCGGGCTTTGTGGCTGCCACAAGCGGAGTGCCCACTATGCGCCAGATGCGTTTGTCTATGGCGGGTTCAGGGTATGTGAGATGTGCTGTTACGATTTTCCATTTGCCGTCGATGCGCTGCCAGACCTGTGTTTGGATGACGTTTCCGCCACTTGCCTTGGCGAATTGTGATACAACGCAGGCACTGTTGTGATCAAGCATTCGTGCGATGCGCTGGCGCAAGGTGCGTGTGGGGGCGGAAATGCGGTGCGCGCGAAATGTCGTGATCGCCGCATTTCCTGCAAGTGTGCCATTGCAGTCCGAACGGATGGCGGGAATGTTGTCTGGATCGTTTGCGAATAATTCTGAAAGCATTGGCTTGTCGTTGGCCATGAGCGCTCGTTCGTAACGCGTAATTGATGCGAACAGGTCTTGTGGCAGCACATCCGACGCATTGTCGAAGGATGTCTGGCTCTCGTTCGGATTCACGATTCCTCCTTTTCACGGTCGCGTCAGATTCGGTATTTCCGCAGCGACGTGATTTACTTCCATATTGTGTTTTTGAGAATTGCGGCTAGGGACGCTCAATGAGATTGCTTTCCAAAGCGCTTGCCGAATGCCCTCCCACGAACGTGCGCACAATGACGCCATTAAGCTCGGCTCCATCGAAGGCGCTGATTGGATTGCGACTTTTCAGCTGTTTTGCGTCCACCGTGAAACGTTCATTCGGACGAAGAATCACCAAATCTGCGCGTTTGCCCGGTGCGATGAGTCCTCGATCGTGGAATCCCGCGAATCGTGCGGTGTTCTGGGACATCCAACGCACGGTATCCGCAAGACCTAGGCCACGTCGCATGGCTTCGGTCAATACCGCACGGAAGCCGACTTGCAGGCTGGATACGCCACCCCAAGCCGTGGCGAGCGTACCGGATTTCATTTTTGCGTCAGCAGGTGAGTGGTCGGTCGCGATGAAATCAAGTGTGCCATCTACCAAACCTTGCCATAATGCATCCTGCTCATGCATATCGTGGATCGGCGGGCAGCATTTGAATGCCGTATTGTCATCGGGGATGTGATCGCAATCCAATGTGAGGTAATGGGGGCAGGTCTCTGCGGTGATCGGCAGGCCTTTGGCCTTTGCGTCACGCAATATGTCGACGGTCAGTCCGCTCGATACATGCAGAATGTGGGTGCGGCAGCCGGTGCGTTCCACCAGACGAGCCACGTTGCGTACCGCCTCTGCTTCGCATTTCGCTGGTCTTGATTCCGCAAAGCTGCGGTATGTCGAACCGATTTGCGAGGCATGTAGCGCGAGCTCATGGGGATCTTCGGCATGGCAGATGAGCTGTCCGCCGATAGAAGCCACTTCGCGCATTGCCTGCTCAAGTTTGTCGTATGGCAATGAGCCGTATTCATTGACGCCGCTGGGGGAGAGGAAGCATTTGAAACCAAATACGCCGGCATCCCATAGCTCTTTAAGATGCCCGAGGTTCGTTTCATCTACGCCGCCCCAGAATCCGAGCTGAACATGCGCTTTGTGCAAGGCGGCTTGTTTCTTGATGTCCAGTGCCTCTCGGGTCAATGTTGGGGGATTCGAGTTGAGAGGCATGTCCAGAATGGTGGTCACACCTCCTGCTGCAGCTGCCTGGGTGGCACATTCGAAACCCTCCCACTCGGTTCGTCCTGGTTCGTTGATGTGCACATGCGTGTCCACGATACCTGGAATAAGAACCTCGTCATCGCGTAGCCGAATGTTCTCGTTGGCATCAATTGCGTATTCCGGATTGTCGGTGACGGTGATGATTCGCCCGCCACCTACCACTACGGTTCCGTGGATCTGCACGCCATTTGTAAGGATATTACCTCGAATGGCGAAATCGGCTTGCTTTGCCATAATATTTCCCTCGCTCATCTCAAGACCTGCTGTGCCGGATCTGATGTCTACTTGATGGAAGAAATCCGCTGAGCGACGTTTAACACCGCTTGCTCGAATGCCTGTGTGCCGTACGCCACGTCGTCGGCTCGTACTGATTCATAAGGGCTGTGGCTGATGCCGCCTTTACAACGCACGTACAGCATGGCTATCGGCAACAGTTCGGCGACGGCCATGCCGTCATGACCGGGGTAACTGACCAGTCCGAATGCCTCTTTGCCTTCCGCTTGTTCGATACCTTCCTCGATACAGGAACGCAGGAAAGGATCACATTGCACCGCATTGGCGGTATGGATTTGCGTGTGGCTGACTGAAACGTGTCGTGAAGCGGCGATATTGTTGGCTTGTTGCCAAATTTGTTTGAACACCTCATCGCGTAGCGCATCGTTTCCCGCGCGTACATCAAGACTGAACATCGTCTTTCCGGCGATGACGTTCACTCCGCCTGGTTCGGCGCAGATCTCGCCGACATTGGCCCGAGTTCCGGACTTTTGGCTGATGTCGTCGATCGCGCTAATGATTTCCGCGGCTGCGGTCAGTGCGTCATGGCGCAGGTCATATGGCGTTGCTATGTGGCAAGACATGCCATTCACCGTGACCATGTATCTGCTGGCGGCGGCGATGGATGTGACCGAGGAGAGCGCTCTATTACGCTGCTCCAGGATCGGCCCCTGCTCGATATGGAATTCGAGATAGCCGATATAATCCTCACGTTTTCGAGCGGCTTGCCCGACCTCGTCTGGATCGAGTCCGAAATCAACGAATGCTTGGCGCATGGTGACACCGTTGCGGTCGGTAAGGCCAAGCCATTCGTCGCGCCAGCCTCCGCCGAATGCATATGAGCCGAGCAGCGTGGCACCGAACCGCGCGCCTTCCTCGTCGCCGAATCCCAGTACTTCAATGGCGAACGGCAGCTTCTTATTCGCCCCGGTCTTGGCCAAATGCTCCACGACTGAAACCGCGGTGACCACACCGAGAATACCGTCGTATTTGCCCGCATCAGGTACCGAGTCGAGATGAGAACCGAGTACCAATGCCGGTAATCCCGGCTCTTTCCCTTCCAAACGTCCAACCAGGTTTCCGGCCTGATCTATATGCGTGGCGATGCCGACTTCATTCAACCATCCCGCGGTCAATTCATATGCTTTGGCCATTTGCGGTGACAGATAGTCGCGTTCGATGCCGCCCTCCATGCTGGTCAGTTTGGACAACTGGTCGCATCGATTGAGGATTTTGTTGGCCGCCTGCGTAGCCCATTCCTGTGCGCTCATCGTCGTTGCTCCTTTTGATTGCTTTGCGTTCTGATTGAGGTTTTCGGTGTGCCGACAAAATGTTCGGCGACACACTTTTGCGTGATGGGGACTTATTAGTTGGCGTTGACCGCCTTGTACACTGCAAGCGCGGCTTCGATGCCTTTGCTGGTATTCACGGCCACGCCATTGTGTTCCAGCACATTGCCGAGTGCTGCCGCACAGGTAAGGACTGCGTCTTTACGTGCGTTGCAGCCCATCACTCCGATGCGCCAAATGGTGCCCTTGAGCGGACCGAATGAAGATGCGATTTCCACGGAGAAATCGTTGAGCAGCTGTGCGCGTATCGCTGCGTCATCTACTCCATCCGGGATTATTACGCCGATTACATCGTTCATACGGTGATGCTGGTCGCCATACAGTTTGAGTCCCATGCCTTCAATGGCGGCGCTCATGGCGGCTCCATTGAGACGATGGCGCTCTATGACGTTGTCGATTCCCTCTTCCACGATGATGCGTGCGGCTTCATGCATCGCATACAACATATGCGTGGCCTCGGTGTGGTGATTGAGATGTCGCGCTCCCCAATAATCGAAGATCTGCGGCAGATCGAAGTAGTTGCTGCGGATGCGTTGCTGGGCGATTTCCTGCACTCCGTTTGCCACGCCCGCCTCGATGCTCTTGCGCTGTTCCATCACAGCCACCGCTCTGTCGGAAACGGTGATGGGGGCCATGCCGGATGGGCCGCCAAAGCATTTTTGCATGCCTGTCGTGGCGATGTCGATGCCCCATTCATCCACTTTGAGGTCATTGCCTACCATTGAGGCTGTGGCGTCGGTGTACAGGAGCGCGCCGTATTTATGGCAGATGTCACCCAGACCTTCCAGCGGCTGACACATAGTGGTGGAAGTATCTCCCTGTACGGTGACCACGAGTTTCGGCTTCACCTCGATGATGGCCTGTTCGATCTGTTCGAGAGGGAATACCTCGCCCCATGGGCGTTCGATGACGTGCACGTCGGCGTCACAACGTTCTGCGATTTCCTTGAGCAGCATGCCGAATCGGCCGGCGCAGCAAACCAGCACCGGATCACCGGGTTTGATCGCGGACACGAATGCTGCTTCGATGGCGGAACGAGAGGTGCCGTCCACCACCATCGTTTGTTTGTTGTTGGTTTTGAAGATAAGGCGCAGCATGCTTTGCACCTCGTCCATTACCTTGAACATATACGGATCGAATTGTCCGACGGTCGGCTTGCTCATCGCCGCGAGTACGCGGGGGTCCACGTTGGTCGGTCCAGGAGCCATGAGCAGCCGATGCGGCGGGTTCACGGGTTCGAAGGGAATGTTCTGTTCCATGGTGTTACTCCTGTCTGCTATGTCGCGCATGTCGGTGATTGCCGATTGCGGTTCGCGATTTGATTGATAAAAATATTTCAGCATTGGGTGATAACTGAAATTTTTCATTCATGTTAACAATTGTTTACGGTGAAAGATGCCCTATAAAACGAGGTATATATTGGGAAAGTCGTCAATTCAAACAATCGTGTTTTCAAATGAGGAACGATGGGCAAGCAATCATCTGAAATTTCAATTTCAAACGGGACCGCTGCGAATCAATTAGTGTCCCAACGCTGGAATCGAAACGGCAATGGTCTGGTGGAACGTATCCATAGTTCCTTTGATTCGTTGACGTCGACTGAACGAGATGCGGCACAGTTCATCTTGGGGCATATGACTGATGTGCTGGTATGCAATTCCGTGGAACTGTCACAGCTGAGTGGCGTATCGCAACCCACCCTAAGCCGTTTATACCGCAAACTTGGATATGCGAACGCAGCCGAATTTCGGCGTGACGTGCGTCGCGTGCACCAACCTGGCTCTCCTGAGATTTCGGTGCCATCGCAGTGCGACGATATTTTGACGGACCATCTTCAACGAGATGAGGAGAGCCTCGAACGGACGTTCGGGGGGATTGATCGACGCCTACTCGATGAGACGTGCGATGCGTTGACGAAGGCGTCTCGCGTGGTGGTGATCGGATTGCGCAACTGCTATACGATTGCCCTGCATCTGCGTGAACAGCTATTGCAGCTACGCGGCAATGTCGATGTTCTGCCTCATCCCGGTCAGAGCTTGTCCGAGGAGATCATAGGGCTCGGAGAAAATGATATGGCCATCGTCATTGGCGTACGTAGACGCCCAGCACTTTTCGCACCGATGATTGACGCATTACTGGAACAACATGTGCACGTGGTGGTAATTGGCGATGTGTCCGTCAGAACCTCAGTTGCGGGACGCGATGTGACGTTATTCGAAATCGCGTTGAATTCCCATATGCTATCGAGTTTCACCTCAGCGTTCGCACTGGTTGCGTTAATCGTCGATGTGACTAGCGACCGGATGCGGGACACCTCAAAACGGATAAGACGAATCAATGATACTTTCAGGCAATTGGGAGAGCTAGAGGATTTCTGAAATGTCTCGTACCGAATCTGAAGTCACGCCCATTTCGCGCCCGGACGACCACTTGTCCATCAGCCTGTGGGCTGCATTGATTTTTCTGGTTTCGCTGAATCTGCGCCCCGCTATCGCTGCCGTTGGTCCGGTGCTCGTGCAGATGGGTGCCGATCTCCATTGGACGGATGGCGTACGTGGCGTGTTGACTGCGATTCCGCTGCTTGCATTCGCCGCGGTAAGCCCATTGGTCACGTTTCTCACACGTCGAGTTGGCGTCGATATGGCGGTGCTTATCGCATTGTTGAGCATTGCGATAGGTGACTGCATTCGTTCGTTCGGCGGAGATGTCGGTGTATGGCTGGGCACAGTGGTTTTCGCTTCCGCCATTGCCGTTGGCAACGTGCTGGTTCCAGTGATCGCAAAACGTGATTATGCCGGTCACGTGGCAATGGCAACTGGTCTCTATTCCGGCTGTATCACTGCGGGAAGCGCCACTGCTGGTCTGTTATCCGCGCCTCTTGCGCAGATGTGGGGCGATTGGCGCCCGGCACTTGCCATATGGAGCGTGCCGCCATTGGTGGTTGCCACACTGTGGTTGCTGCGCATACTGCACAGTCGCAAATCTGGCGCCAGTCTCAGCAGTGCCTGTGGCCCTGCTGATTCCGGCGCCTCTAATGACGCTACAGCCACGGCAAGTCCGACGCGTAGCGGATTCATTTACATTTTGCGGCGGCCGATGACTTGGTACGTCACCTTATTCATGGGATTGCAATCATCTGCTTTCTATACCATGTCGAATTGGATGCCAAGCGTCTCCACATCCATCGGCTTCGACGCTTCCACAGCGGGTGTACATCTGTTCATTTTTCAGGGAATAGGTATTTTCTCCGGTCTGCTCATTCCGAAGCTCATGAATGTGCGAGGCAATCAGGTCTGTGCGGCGGTCACTGCCAGCGTTCCCATGCTTATCGCAGGTTTGGGCATGTTGCTGTTGCCCGATGCCATGCCGATATGGGCATTTGTCGGTGGTTGCGCGCAAGGCGCGTCGTTGGTTGTGTCGCTCGCATTGATTGCCATGCGTGGACGGAATGGTGCCGAAGCTGTGGTGCTGTCGGGAATCGCGCAGTCAATCGGTTATCTGATTGCCTCGCTCGGCCCTTTGACTTTTGGTGTGTTGATGCAACTCACCGGTGGCCATCAGGCGCCTCTCGCGGTGTTCGCCTTCCTGGCGCTTCTGCAATGTGTCGTCGCGGTCCTCGCAGGCGGGTCTTCCACCATGTGACTTTTCGTGTTCCCCGGAAACCGAAAGCGTCCGCAGAGGGAAGTACCGTTAGCCGTATGACAAGCCCTAAGACTGACGGTACTATGCATCTTCTTGACCCCGCTCCATTCGGACGTATACTCCCGGCCATGGTCACCCCTATGAAGGCTGACGGAGCTGTCGATTTCGAAGCCGCGCAAAAGCTGGCGAAGCAGCTTGTTGCCGACGGTGCGGATGGCTTGGTGGTCAATGGCACCACTGGCGAGTCTCCCACCACCCATATGGAGGAGAAGGTCGAGCTGGTACAAGCGGTCAAGGAGGTCGTGGACGTGCCGGTCATCTCCGGTGCGGGTTCCAACGATACCGCCCACACCGTGCGCATGGTGGAGCAGACTCAGGAGGCGGGCGCCGATGCGGTGCTTGTGGTCGCTCCGTACTATTCGCGCCCGTCGCAGGAAGGCGTGTTCCGTCACTACAAGGCGGTCAATGATTCCGCCGACAAGCCGATTATCGTTTACGATGTGCCTGGCCGTACTGGTTTGCACATTCAGTTGGAAACCTACCGTCGTTTGGCTGAACTTGATCATGTCAAGGCGGTCAAGGACGCCACCGGAGATATCGCGGGTGCCGTGCGTAAGCGTATGGAAACCGGTTTGACTTGGTATTCGGGCGATGACGGTCTGTTCCTGCCGTTCCTTTCGGTTGGCGCGGTCGGCATTATTTCCGTGATCGCGCATGTCGCATCCGGTCCGATGCGTGATTTGGCTGCTGCGTTCGATAGTGGCGACATTCATGAGGCGCAGCGCATTGCCGTGCAGCTTGCCCCGCTGGTCGAAGCGATGAATGGCAACGGTTTCCAAGCTGTTATGGCGAAGGCGTCGCTGAAGGTGCGTGGCGTTCTCGATTCCACTACGATGCGTTTGCCGAACGTCGGTCCGGGCGAAGCTGAGATTAAGCGCGCGGAGGATGGCATGCGTGCTTCCGGCTTGCTGTGATTGCGATGATTGCCGTACCTGCAGCAGCGATGTTTACGGCACTGACTTGCAATGGCGATTACGGCAAGCATTGCGACTACCGGTTTGCCGTAATACGTTTGCCGTAATGCGGCAAACCTACTGAATTCCTCGTTTCCGCACAGGCGGAGACAATTAGTAATAGAAATCCAACTAGGAAATGGCTACAGAAGAAACCAAAACAGTAACTACGCACAAGCGCGGCAGCAAAGCTGCCAAGCGCACTGAAAACACCCAGACCGCGGATGTGAAATCCGCGAAGTCTGTAAGCTCCGAGAAAGCCAACAAGGCTGAAACGACTTCCAAGAAGGCGAAGTCTTCTGGCCGTAGCGGTGGCCGTGGCACTCGCGCGGGCGATGCGTCCGGTTCCACCCGTGGCGGTTCCCGTGGCAATGGCAGCGGCTCCTCCAAGGGCACGAAGAACGTCAAGAATGCAAAAGGCGCCAAGCCTTCTAGGAACTCCAAGAGTGCTAATGCGGCAAGCTCTTCTGCCGGCAACCGCCGCAATTCCCGTCTTGCTCCGCAGACCACCGCACCGCAGCAGGATGACGTGTTGATCGCTCCGCCGAAGTACCGCAAGGGTTCCATGCGCATCGTGCCTCTTGGCGGTCTTGGTGAAATCGGCCGCAACATGAACGTGGTCGAATACAACGGCCATCTGCTGCTCATCGACTGCGGTGTGCTTTTCCCTGAAGAGGAGCAGCCGGGCGTTGATTTGATCCTGCCTGACTTCCATTACATCAAGGATCGTCTCGACAAGGTCGAGGCTCTGGTGCTCACCCACGGCCACGAGGATCATATCGGTGGCGTGCCGTATCTGCTGAAGCTTCGCCCTGATATTCCGCTGATCGGTTCCAAGCTCACGTTGGCTTTCGTCGAAGCCAAGTGCAAGGAGCATCGCATCAATCCGCGACTGGTTGAGGTCAAGGGACGCGACAAGCTGAAGGTCGGTCCGTTCAATCTTGAGTTTGTGAACGTCACGCATTCCATTCCGGACGCTCTGGCTGTGTTCGTGCAGACTCCGGCCGGAAGCCTCATCGATACCGGCGATATTAAGCTCGATCAGCTGCCGCTCGACCATCGCATCACCGATTTGGTGGAGTTCGGCAAGCTTGGTGAAAAGGGCGTGGATCTGCTGATGATGGATTCCACCAACGCTGAGGTTCCAGGCTTCGTCAAACCGGAAACCACCATTGGTCCAGCGCTTGATCAGGCATTCGCCCAGGCTACGCGCAAGATCATCGTGGCCAGCTTCTCCAGCCATGTGCACCGCGTGCAGCAGGTTGTTGACGCCGCTCACAAGTATGGCCGCAAGGTGGTGTTCGTGGGCCGTTCCATGGTTCGCAACATGTCCATTGCTGCGGATTTGGGCTACTTGAGGCTTCCTGAAGACACGGTCATCGACCTGAAGAAGGCTCATGACGTGCAAGACGACAAGCTCGTCTACATGTGCACTGGTTCCCAGGGCGAACCGATGGCCGCGCTTGGCCGCATCGCCGACGGCAACCATCGCGACATCACCATCAACGAATTCGACACGGTCATTCTTGCGAGCTCCCTGATTCCAGGCAACGAGCATGGCGTGTACAAGATCATCAACAAGCTGGTGCAGCTTGGCGCCCGCGTGGTCAATCGAGACAATGCCGCCGTGCATGTGTCCGGCCACTGCAATGAGGGCGAACTGCTGTACATGTACAACATTGTCAAGCCGAAGTGCGCCATGCCGATTCATGGTGAGAACCGCCATTTGGTGGCGAACGGCATGATTGCGGTTAAGACGGGTGTCGATCCGCAGAATGTGGTGCTCGCTGAAGATGGCGACGTGGTCGATTTGTACCACGGCCAAGCTGCTGTTGTCGGTTCCGTGCCATGCGGCTACGTGTACGTCGATGGCGATTCCGTTGGCGAACTTACCGAGGACGAGCTTGAGAAGCGTCGTATTCTTGGCACGGAAGGTTTCGTGTCGAGCTTCGTCGTCGTCGATACGGAAACGGCTGACGTTGTCGCAGGTCCGAAGATCTATCTCAACGCGGTGGCCGAAGACGAAAGCGAATTCGACAAGGTTCGTCATCAGATCGTCGAGCAATTGCAGGATGCGATGATGGCTGGCACGCACGATACATACAAGTTGCAGCAGATCATGCGTCGTACGTTGGGTAGCTGGGTCGCACGTCAGCTGCATCGCAAGCCGATGATCGTTCCGGTCGTTGCCGATATCGCACAGGATGTTGACGAAGCGATGGGATTGAACGCAGCGCAATGATGAATCGACAGATAGTCAATATTTTTCGCAATATCGCCGATTCCAGCGAAATCAATATTGGAATAATATTGAAATATCGACAGATCGTCAATAATTGTTGATTACATAATCAAAAGAAGGACGGCGTAACCGGCACAACCGGTTGCGCCGTCTCCTATTCAATAAATAGGAATCTCAACACAAATAAGGAGTGACATGCCAGGAGCAAATCTCACCCGAATCGAAGCGGAAGAACGCAAAAGCGTTATCGCAGCACCGGTTCATTACACGGTCAAACTTGATCTGACCCGTGGAGCCAAGAATTTCGGTTCCGAAACCACCATCACGTTCGACGCCGAGCCGGGAGCTACCAGCTTCCTTGACCTGATCGCCACCGAAGTGAGCGAAATCGTACTCAACGGCGAAACTCTCGATCCGGCCGAAGCGTTCGCCGACAGCCGTATCGAACTGAAGAACCTCGAAGCGCACAACGAAGTGACCGTCAAGGCACTGTGCCAGTATTCCAACACCGGTGAAGGCCTGCACCGTAGCGTCGACCCTTCCGACGGCAACATCTACCTGTACTCTCAGTTCGAAGTGCCGGATGCCCGCCGCGTGTATGCCGTGTTCGACCAGCCCGACATCAAGGCCGTGTTCGATTTCTCCGTGCTTGCAGCCAAGTCGTGGATCGTCACCTCCAACATGCCTGCCGCATCCGTGACCGACAATGAAACCGTTACCGAAGAGGGCACGCTCGGCACGCACGAAGCCGAAACCACCAAGCTGTGGGTGTTCGAATCCACGCCGACCATGAGCTCCTACCTCACCGCCATCTGCGCAGGACCGTACGCCGAATGGCACACCGAATACGCCAACGAAGACGGTCGCACCGTGCCGATGTCCATGTACTGCCGTCAGGCGCTCGCCGAAGCGTTCGCCAAGGATGTCGACTACCTGTTCGACATCACCAAGAAGGGTTTCGCCTTCTATGCGAAGACTTGGGGCGTGCCGTATCCGTACGCCAAGTACGACCAGATTTACGTGCCGGAATACAACGCCGGCGCTATGGAGAACATCGGCATGGTCACCATCCGCGACCAGTACGTGTTCGAATCGAAGGTCACCGACGCGTATGCCGAGCGCCGCGTGGTCACCGTGCTGCACGAGCTTGCACACATGTGGTTCGGCGACTACGTGACCATGAAGTGGTGGAACGACCTGTGGCTCAACGAATCTTTCGCCGAGTTCACGTCCACTCTCGCCACTGCCGAAGCCACGGAATGGAAGGACGCTTGGGCCACATTCAGCTCCGGCGAGAAGAGCTGGGCACTGCGCCAGGACCAGCTGAGCACCACCCACCCGATCGTCGCGCCGATCAACGATCTGAACGACACGTACGTCAACTTCGACGGCATCACCTATGCCAAGGGCGCTTCCGTGTTGAAGCAGCTCGTGTTCTATGTGGGTCGTGAGAAGTTCTTCAAGGGCATCAACAATTATCTGAACAAGCATGCGTACTCCAACGCTACGCTCGCCGATCTGCTGGCTGAACTCGAGTTGACGTCCGGCCGCGATCTCAAGGCGTGGAGCGCCCAGTGGCTTGAACAGTCCGGCATCAACACCATCGCCACCGAAGTTGAGGAAAACGAGGATGGCACGATTCGCCAGCTTGCGTTGCGCCAGTCCGCTTCGGCTGAGCATCCGGTGCTGCGCGCACATCGTCTGGCTGTCGGCTTCTACAATGAGGATCCGGAAACCGGCAAGATCGTGCGTACCGACCAGTTCGAACTTGATGTTGACGGCGAACTGACGATTGTCGAAGCGGCTGCCGGCAAGGCACGTCCGGCGCTGATTTTGGTGAATGACGACGATTTGACATACACGAAGCTGCGCTTCGACGAGAAGAGCCTCAAGTTCGCTGCGGAGAACCTGTATCGTTTCGACGATGCGTTGGCTCGTTCCGTGATTTGGCTTGCATTCTGGGATATGACCCGCGACGGCGAATTGCCGGCAAAGCAGTTCATCGAAACCTCGCTTGCAGCGCTCGCCACGGAACATGAGTCCACCACGTTCCGTTACGCTCTGGCGCAGGTCAGCACCACCGCATGGCATTACACCGCTCCGGCCGACCGTGCCGAAGTGGTGGAGCATGTGGCTGCCGAACTGTTCAAGCTGGCTCAGGCTGCCGAAGCCGGTTCCGACGAGCAGTTCCAGCTGATCACCGCCTACTTGGGTTATGGCGAGCCGGGCGACGCCGCATTCGAAGCGAATGCGAAGGGTCTGCTCGATGGTTCCGTGAAGCTTGACGGCTTGGAAATCGACAACAACTTCCGCTGGACCATCATCAACGCGCTGAGCGCAATCAACGCCATCGGCCAGAGCGATATCGACGCGGAGCTTGCCAAACGTGAAACCACTGAGAACCGTGAGTTCGCATTGGGCGCTCGCGCGGTCGCAGGCACTGCGGAGGCCAAGGAATGGGCTTGGAACGAGGCTTTGCACAACGATGAGCTGACCAACATGCAGCTTGAATCCGTGGCTCGAGGCTTCGCCTCCACTCCGCGCGTCGACTTGGCTGAACCGTATGCGGCCAAGTATTTCGAGGTTGCCGACTGGATTTGGCAGAACAAGACCTTCCACATGGCTGAGGCCCTGCTGGAAGGCCTGTATCCGAGCTATGCCGATCCGGCCACGCTGGTGGATCTCGGTGATGCTTGGCTGGCTTCGCATGCGGACGCCGACAACGCGTTGCAGCGTATTGTGCGCGGCAATGTCGAATCGTCGCACCGCACGCTCAAGGTGCGCGATTTCAACGCGTCCCTCTGATGCCGTTCCTGGCACCACTACAGTAGCTGTTTTTGGTAGCTACTTCTGATATCACTTGTGATATTGCATCATAAGCCCGGACTGACGGCGTGACTTATCCCGCTGCCAGTCCGGGCTTGTTTGCTTCTAGACAAGCCATCCCAAACAAAGTCCCATAACGGTTATGGACAATGGGTCTTTCGGACCCATAATGACCCGGCCGGTCGGAATCGGAGGATGGAAGTGAGATCGCAAGAAACTTGAGATTGCGGAAATCTCACGACGTTGCATACTGCGGCTTGCCTGACATCGCATACTGCAGTATGCAGGTATCGCAACATGCTGTTGACTATTTTGTTGAATGGTGAACCCGTTGAGTACGATGGTGCACGGCAATATAACTTGAGATAGCGAGGACTTGAGACTCATGCCACGTATGTTCGGAACAGACGGTGTTCGAGGATTGGCGAATAGGGCTTTGACCGCACAGCTTGCGTTGGATTTGGGCGATGCTGCGGTGCGCGTGCTTGGCGATGATGGAGACAAAAGCGAATTCGACGGTCGTCGCCGTGCACTGGTCGGCCGCGATACTCGCGTTTCCGGCGATTTTCTTGCAGCGGCACTGTCCGCAGGCATGTCCGCAGGTGGATTCGACGTGATCGACGCGGGCATTATTCCAACTCCGGGTGTCGCATACCTGACTTCCGTGCTGAACGTGGAAATGGGTGCCGTGATCTCCGCATCCCATAACCCCATGCCCGACAACGGCATCAAATTCTTCGCACGCGGCGGATTCAAACTGCCTGACACCAAAGAAGACGAAATCGAAAACGTGCTCGGCCAGGATTGGGAACGCCCGACCGGTGCAGGCGTGGGACGTATCAGCCACGACACGGCAACCGCAACCAACCTGTATATCGACCATCTGGTATCCACAATCGCCCCCATCGGGCCTGACAAGTCCCAGCCGACACCGTTGAAAGGCTTGAAAGTCGTGGCTGACTGCGCCAACGGCGCCACCTCCGTGGTCGCGCCGGAAGCGTTGCGCCGCGCAGGAGCCGACGTGATCGTGATCAACGCTTCGCCAGACGGCTACAACATCAACAAGAACGCCGGATCCACACACCCCGAACAGCTGCAGGCCATGGTCAAAGCCTCCGGAGCCGACTTGGGCGTGGCATTCGACGGTGACGCCGACCGTTGCCTTGCCGTAGACGGCGAAGGCAATATGGTCAACGGCGATCAGATCATGGGTATTCTTGCACGTGCCAAGAAAAACGCGGGCAAACTCAACCACGACACCCTCGTGGTAACAGTGATGAGCAACCTCGGCCTGAAGCTCGCCCTGCGTTCCATGGGCATCAAAACCGTGCAAACCGGCGTGGGCGACCGTTACGTGCTTGAGGAAATGCTGCGCGGCGACTATTCGCTCGGCGGCGAACAGTCCGGCCACGTGATCAACCGCGAATTCGCCACCACCGGCGACGGTACACTCACCGCACTGACCTTGTGCAACGAAGTGGTCAACTCCGGCAAGAGTCTCAAAGAACTCGCATCCGACTTCCCGCAACTGCCGCAAACCCTCATCAACGTGCCAAACGTCGACAAGCTCGCAGCCAAAACCAACGCCAAAGTGCAGGCGGCCGTCGAACGCGAAGAGAAAATGCTCGGCGACACCGGCCGCGTGCTCTTGCGTCCCTCCGGCACCGAACCGCTCGTGCGCGTCATGGCTGAAGCGGAAACCCAGCAGCAGGCCGACGAGGTCTGTGACCGTCTCGCTAAAGTCGTGGCCGAAGAACTCGCCTTGTAATCACACCGCCGATACACAGTATTTGGCAATCCAAAATCCCGAACCAATCCGCGAAGGAACCCCATGTTTGGACGTAACTCGAAAGTCAACCTCGAGCTCAACCGCGAGGTCGAAAAACTCATCAAAACCGGCGGCAAGGAACAGCTGCTTCCCATCGTGCAGGCAGGTGAACCGGTACTGCGCCAGCAGACCGCAGCCTACGAAGGCCAACTGAGCCGCAAGACACTTGACAAGCTCATCGAAACCATGCGCGTCACCATGATCGAAGCGCCGGGCGTAGGTCTCGCCGCAACCCAGATCGGCCTCGGACTGGCGCTTGCCGTGGTGGAAGACCATGTGCGCGACGACGATGACGATGACCCGCGTGAAGCGGCCGAATTCCCATTCCACGTCATCATCAACCCCAGCTATGAGCCGATCGGCACCGAAACCCGCAGCTTCTACGAAGGCTGCCTGAGCTTCGACGGCTATCAGGCGGTACGCAAGCGCTGGCTCGACATCACCGCCCGCTGGCAGGATGAAGATGGCAAACAGCATGAGGAACATCTGCACGGCTGGCCGGCCCGCATCTTCCAGCACGAAACCGACCATCTGAGCGGCGAACTGTATATCGACAAGGCGGAAATCCGCAGCCTCGCCACCAACGAGAATCTTGAGGATTTCTGGTGCGACGATCCGGTTCCCACCGAAGCCGCCGCCGAACTCGGATTCGAACTGTAAACCAGGAGCGCACGCCGCAAAGCGCATACATGCGCGGCGAAAAACGCTGCGGAATCCGATTGTCACGGAATCCTATCGTTGCGCAATCCGCGGAATATCCTGCAGGGGGAGAGGCCCACAGGCCTCTCCCTTTTTGTCATACCGTCATTTTTTCGTCATACCACCATGCGCATAACCAGTGCAACGCGCGCACGCATCACACTCCCCACGGCAGACGCACGTATGAGCGTAATCATGTTTGCATTTCGCAGCATTATCGACAATATCGGCGTTCGCGTTGCGATGGAATGATTTCGTACGCGACGTCGTGCTCCGTCTGCAACGCGCATGATCGTATCCTGACGACGAATGCTTGGTGAACATAATCGTTTTTCGTAGCATTGTTCTTTCTCTTACCGAAAATCAACGAAATAAAACGAACCCAAGATAACCTTTCGAATCTCAAGAAACTTAAGATTGCGCTATCCGAGAAGCATCATGGGTTTTTGTACGCGCCGACGTGTACTGCGCCCCCTCTCGGCTACCATGCAAAGTATGAACGAAGCAAAGACGGGCCGTTCCTGGCTTACCGAAGCCAAACAAGACATCAGCCAATGGTCGGCATCGATGCCGAAAAACGCCGACAATGAGCGCATCGACTGGCATTGGGCCATGTCTCTCGACTTGGAACACGGCATCGGAGCCGCCAAAAGCCAAGGCATCGACCTGATCGCCGTTCTGAATGCCGCGGATACCACGTTTTCGTCGACCTCGGAGAAAACGGATCCCATGCAGGATTCGGTACTATCCGTTCAACAGTTGCATAATCTGCTGAAAAAGGATTTAGCGGTCCGTGACCGGCTCGAATCCATCATCGCGCAATGCAATACCACCTTCATGACGGATTTCGACCGTCTGATCGCTTCATACCGTTTGCCTCGCGCGCTCGCCTATGCGAACCGTAGGTTGTGCGACGAAATTGCCGTGTTGCGGCGCATTGGTGTTGCGATGGGATTGTGGACGATTGCCGAAGAGCGGCGGGAGCGGGTGATAGTGCCCGTGCTGCAGTCTGTTGCCGGAGCGGAAAGCCTCGTGAATCTTAACGATATTCAGGATCGTACCGCGCAGATCGTCAATGGCCGTGCCGAACGTCGTGCCGCGGAACGTGAGCAGAAGCGTGCCAGCGATTACGCCATGTCACGCGCGAATTTGAGCGGGGTGACGAGTCCGGGAGGCTCGAAGGTGTTCGACTATGGCTCCCTCGGATCCGCTGGCGGTTCCGCTGACTCGGCGGAAGCCGCGCAGGACCGACGTTTGGCGGATTACAAAAAGTCGGATTGGCGTGACGCCTACCTTCCCGGCCGTGACGTCGACACGGTGATGGGCATTGATATCGAAACTACGGGTACGGATCCGGCTCGCGTGTACATCATCGATGCCGGATTCGAATTCATGAACATGATCTCGCCTCGTCCTGCCGGCGAGCCCGCGGGCTACCGCTACGAACAGGATTATTACGAGACCGGCGATGCATATGGCCAGGCACGTCTTTCCTTCGGCGTTCCCGCGCAGAATGCGCTGCTTGGCAATCCTCTGATTCTCGACCTTACCGGTATTGACGTGCGCGATCGCGCCAGCGCGGACTTTCGTCTGTTCGACGAATGGCCCGAAGCTCAGATCGGATTGCTGCAACGACTCGAACAGCAGCCATATGTTGCGCATAACGCCCGGTTCGAGCATAGCTTTTTCATGCTGAACGTCGCTGGATATGCGGAAAGCTATCGTGCCGGCAATATCACGATCATCGACACATTGCCGATGAGCCGTCGTTGGGATGAGGGGTCGATTCCCGATGATGAGCATCCGCACGGCAACAATACGTTGGATGCGTATGCCAAACGTCAGGGCGCGTTGGATGCATCCAAAAGCGAACGACATCTTGGCTTGGAAGATACGCACATCATGCTGGTCGCCATGAAGCATCATCTGGGTGTGCTGCATGCCGAGGGGCGCGGGCCGTGGGGCGCCGGTGGCAGGCCCGGCAATGGTGGCAAGCGCTGTGGCAAGCGCTGGTAGACGGAGTCGCTCGCAGGTTGTGTGGCAAGGCGTAAGTTGGTCGGACGAATTGACGTTGCTGGATGTGTGTCAGGCGTAGTCGTGTTGTGTCTGTTCCCGCTGGATGTTTTGCCCGCTGTTTGTCTTGTACCTTTCTGTCATTCGTTCGTCTCGTGTGCGACACGCCCGGATGTTGACCTGTCGCGAGGTATGTTGAGGTTTTTCCAGCGGGATTGTGCTGTGAAATGGTGCTCATCACTCGATTTTCCTGCGATTTCGACACGCCGAGAGATACGTTATTTTTCAACGGTTTACACGGTGTTTGCGGAAGGTCGATTTGCGTAGATCGGCAAGGACGTGTAAGTTTACATCTCGCTGCTCAGCACGGCGGTTCCGCTCCTGAGGTTCGGGACGGTCTGCTGGTGTGGTGGTGGTTTGAGAACTCAAGAGCGTATTTGTACTACTTCTTTATAGTCAAT